>CETA01028452.1_pt1 | contig 142974 bp, 128 predicted proteins | sample 531251 | NCBI WGS metagenome assembly CETA01 (sample SAMEA2622362, study PRJEB7988) | marine metagenome | biome: marine biome (ENVO:00000447); feature: mesopelagic zone (ENVO:00000213); material: "saline water (ENVO:00002010), including plankton (ENVO:xxxxxxxx)" | depth 380 m
TGTCAAAGCCATCTGAATTAAATTTTAATTTTGTTATAGGTTCACAAGGTTTACCATCACGGTCAAATCCAAACTTATTACATCCGTTACGATCATATCCTTCACGATCATATCCTTGTTTATTATAACCTTGTTTGTCATATCCCAATCTATCATATCCTTCACGGTCATATCCATTTTTATCATAACCTTCACGATTATAACCAAAACGATCATATCCATCTTCGTCATAACCATTTCTATCATAACCCTGTCTATCATATCCATTTTCATCATAACCTTCATTATCATATTCAGCTTGTTCACAAGGTTCACCTTTTTTATTTAAACCTTTTCTATTACAACCGTTTTTATCATATCCTTCTCTATCATAACCAAATTTGTCATAACCTAATCTATTATAACCATTTCTATCATAACCAAGTCTGTTATAACCAAGTTTATTATAGCCATCTTCATCAAATCCTTCACTATCATAGCCTTGTCTATCGTAGCCTTTTTTATCATATCCTTTGCGATTATAACCTTCTTTATTATAACCTTCTTCATTAAAACCATATTTATCATAGCCTTCTCTATCATAGCCTTCACGATTATATCCAAAATCATCATATCCATTTTCATAGTTTTTAAGAGATTCACAAGGTAAACCTGCTCTATTTAATCCCTCTTTATTACAACCGTTTCTGTCATAACCTTCACGATCATAACCTTGTCTATCAAAACCATTTTTATTATATCCATTACGATTATAACCATCTCTATCATAACCTTCACGGTCATATCCATTTTTATCATAACCTTCTTTATCATAACCAAACTGATCATAACCTTCATCGTCATAAATTTTTGTTACATTTTCTGGATCACATAATTCACCATTACGGTTAAACCCATTTCTATCACAACCATTTTTGTTATAACCTTCCCTATCAAAACCGTTTTTATCATAACCTTCTCTATTATAACCAAACTGATCATAACCTTCATCGTTATAAATTTTTGATACATTTTTAGGATCACACAATTCACCATCACGATTAAATCCATTTCTATCACAACCATTTTTATTATAACCTTCTTTATCAAAACCCTCTTTATCAAAACCTTCTCTATTATAACCAAATTGGTCATAACCTTCATCGTCATAAATTTTTATATTTTCGTAGCCAGTAACACTTTCTTCTAATCCTTCATAACAAGGATTTCCAAGTTTATCATATCCCTTTTTGTTACAGCCAAAACGATTGTATCCATTTTTATTAAACCCTTCTTTATTATAACCATTTCTATCATAACCTGCACGATTATAACCGTTTCTATCGTAACCATCTTTGTCATATCCAAAAACATCGAAACCTTCACGATCATAACCTTCTTTGTCAAAACCAAATTGATCAAAATTTAAATTATCATAAACTCTTTTCACATTACAAGGTTTTCCTTCTTTATTTAAACCTTTTCTATTACAACCATTTTTATCATAACCATCTCTATCATAACCTTGTCTATCATAACCTTCTTTATTGTAACCTTCTTTGTCATAACCTTGTCTATCATATCCTTCTTTATTATAACCTTCACGATTATAACCATCTTCATCATAGCCATTACGATCATAACCAAATTGATCATAGCCATTTTCATTATATACTCTCTCTACATCACATGGTTCACCTTCTTTATTTAAACCATCTTTATTACAACCGTTTCTATCATAACCATCTCTGTCAAATCCTTCACGATTATAACCATCTCTGTCATAACCATCTCTATCATATCCTAATTTGTTAAATCCAAATCTATTGTAACCTTGTTTATCATAGCCTGATTTATCAAAACCTTCACGATCATAACCGAATTGATCATAACCATCTTCACCATAAAACTTTTCTACTTCACAAGGTTCACCTGCTCTATTTAAACCATCTTTATTACAACCGTTTCTATCATAACCATCTCTGTCAAATCCTTCACGGTTATAGCCATCTTTATTATAACCTTGCTTATTATATCCATCACGGTCATAACCTTGTTTATCATAACCTTCTTTATTATAACCATCTCTGTCATAACCATCTCTATCATATCCATTACGATTATAACCATCACGGTTATAGCCTTCACTATTGTATCCATTACGGTCATAACCATCTCTATCATAACCTTGAGCATTAAATCCATCACGATCATAACCATCACGATCATAGCCATTTAAATTAAACCCTTGTCTATCGTAACCATCTATATCATAACCATCTCTATTATAACCCTGACGATCATATCCATTTCTATTAAAACCACTTCTATCATAGCCTTCTCTATCATAACCTTCTCTATCATAGCCTTGAGCATTAAATCCATCACGGTCATATCCATTTTCATCATAACCATTTTCATCAAAACCAAATTTATCATAACCTTCTCTATCATAGCCTTCTTGATTATAACCAAACTGATCATAACCAAATTGGTCAAAAATTCTCTTTTCTTCACCGTCAGAACAAGGTCTTCCTGCTCTATTGTAACCGTCTCTATTACAACCTTCTCTATTAAACCCATTTTTATCATAACCATCTTTATCATAACCGTCACGATCATAACCTTCTTTATTATAACCATTACGATTATAACCATCTTTATTGTATCCATTTTTGTTATAACCATCTTTGTCATAACCTTCTACATTATAACCTTCTTTATCATAACCATTACGATCATAACCATCTTTATCATAACCGTCACGATCATAACCGTCTTTATCATAACCATTTTTATTATAACCGTCACGATCATAACCATTCTTATCGTAACCACTTCTATTATAACCATCGCTATCATAACCTTGTCTATCATAGCCTTCTTTGTCATAACCTTCTTTATTATAACCTTGTCTATCAAAACCTTCTTTATTATAACCTTGACGATTATAACCTTCACGATTATAACCTTCACGATTAAAACCATCTTCATCATAACCTGCTTGGTCATAACCATCTTCATCTATATAGCGACAAGTTAACCCATCCCTATGTACACCATTTTTATTAAACCCCTGTCTATCATAACCATATTGATCATAACCATCTTCATCATAAACCAAATTTTCAGTACAAAAAGAACCATCTCTTCTTTTTCCTTGACGATCACAACCTTGTCTATCATAGCCATCTTTATCATAGCCATCACGATTGTAGCCTTCACGATTATAACCAGTTTTACAATTATACCCTTCTTCATCAAAACCAGTTTCAAGACAAGATCTTGATAATGTCTCAAGTTCTTCTTCTGTATAGTTAAGTTCAGGATTAACGGCTCTACTATCTATAGATATATCTTTTATTGCAACTCTTGAATTTTGTTTACTTTCATTAAAGCGTTGTTCATCAGCCTCATTTACACCTTCTATAACTCTTTCATCAGTAACAAATTCCGTACCAGTATATTCACCTTGAGCAACACCTTCATTTGTACTAATTGTTGGTCTGTTAGTTTCTTCATTGTTTTTAAAAAACTGGGTATAAATAAAATATGCAGCCAAAGATATTATAGCTACAATAACTAAATTTATGATTGTTTTTGAATTGTTTTTTAAAAATATACTTACTTTACTAAAATCTAATTTCATTTCTTATACCCTTTATTATTTTATTGTCAGAGTTGTTGTTTTTCCATCTACAAGAAAAATTGGTTTTTTAACATATGGTATTATGAATACCTTTGTTTTTCCGTCTGGAGCTTTTTTCATTGCTACTGCGGCTGGTGAAAAAGCTTGATGTACTGTTCTTACATACAAATATTTATCTTTTATAAAAGCTCTAAATTCATTAGGATTTATAGCCCTTGAATTTATTTCTACTTTTTTCTCTTCCATATTTGAAGGTTTTGTATTAGTTATTATTTCCGCCATAACTTCTTCTTCAGATCGAGCATAAGAACTTAAAGAATTTCTATTAGAAGATGAATTATAGTTTACAGTATTATATTGTTTTGTATTATTACCATAGCCATCTACATCAACTTGAGCAACATAGTCTACGTTTTCTTTATTTATTACTAAATCAACCGATAAAGGCAATTTCGCATCTTTTAACATTAAAGTTAGGTTAGTTGTACCTGATAATTTTTGGGGGGAGATAGTTAATATGTTTTTTGCTCGATATTTTATATCAAATAATTGTTTATTCCCTGGACTAATATCAACTATATCCCAAGGATTTCCTTCTTTATCAAAAAAAGCAATTGTTGTTGTAAAACCATAAACAAAAAAGAACTTTTTAAATTCATTTGTTGGTGAAAAATCTAAAGATACAGAACGGTATTGTTTTTTTACATTTTCAGTAATTAATGTTGAATCAAGTATTTCTTGTTCTTTTCTTATTAATTCTTCAAAATTTTCCACATCTTTTTCATTTTTGAATGGATAATCATTATTTTTTATTGTTTCATTAGCAATCTGTTCTAAAACTTTTATTCTTTCAGGTTTAAATTGCTCAGGGTATTCCACAGGTTTTTCTTGTTGCTGAAAAGAAAAAACAGGATTAATAAAAGTTAATCCTAATAAAAATCCTATAGAATACTTTAAAAATGTTTTTTTCATTATATATCCGTAAATTATTTTTTTTTTAATATAACATTAAAATTATTTGTTTCAATATTATATTATATATTTTTATTTGATTGATAATTTTTTTATAGATAAACCTTTTTTATTTTTCGAATAATCTTCTTGACCAATAAAAATTTCAAACATTAATTTAGAATAAAAAGTTTGTCCATTTTCACCTGTTAATATTTGATTACCTTCAAGTAAATAAACTCTGGTTCCATCACTTTTAAAACTACCTATAAATATTGGCTCTTTGGATAATATTACTTCATTAAAAATTATTCTTGCTTCACTTTGAGCATTAATTCTTGCAACAAAGTAATCATAAAAGTAAGGAAAATAGTCTGCATTAAAAAAGTATTCAACTTTATTGTTATTTTTAGAAAAAACTTCTAATGCTGTTGCTGGTCTATAATTATATACCTCTGTTATTGCTTCTTTTATAAATAGTTTTATAGATCTTTCATTTATAATTTGTTCATCTTGTAAATTTGCTTTTTTTAGATAATCAAGATCATCTTCTTTTAAAAAATAATAATTTTTTTCATAAGTTTCTTGTGAAGTATAATTATATGAAAAATACAACGTACAAGGTAATAATATTAAAGTTAAAGTAATTATTATATAAATTATTTTATTAAGGTTCATTTTTTTACTCAATTATAATTGTTTCTATACCTAAACCATATTGACTATTAGTTAATTTTTGTCTTGATAGTAATACTTTTATATCTCTTTTTAGAATCTCAACTCCATCAACTGTATGTATTTTTAATAAATATGTTCCAGAAAAGGTATAAGTTAAATAAACATTTTTGTACAATTGACTTGATCTTAGCTTTAAAGGATTACTTGTCATTTCTGGAATCATGATGCCTTTGTTAGCTTTTATTTTATCTTGTATTCTTAAAGAGTTAAATGTACTCATAAATTGTTCATATGCATACCTGTTAGCAAAATATTTTTTTATTTTCATTCCATGTTTATCAATACTTAAATAATGATATGAAAAAATATCTTGAATCATTTCATTAACCAGATTATTCATTTCACCTTCCGACATTATATCTTCTTTTAGAGATTTTTCTTCTAAAACAGTATAATCTTCATTTAATACTATAAACTTAGAAGGTGGTTGATAAGAAAAATAAGATTTATAGAAAAATAAACCAGAAGCAAAAAATATTATCAACATCGATAAAAATATTCCTATGCTTTGATAATAAGAATTTTTTATTGAAGTTTGTTTTTTTATTTTTTTTTCGTTAGCTTTTTTTATTTTTTCTTCTGTTTTTCTAACTTCTTTTTTTTTAGTTTTCATTTTGAGAAGCCTTTTTTCTTAAATAGTACATTGTTTCTTTTTTAACATTTTCTCTTCTTTCAGTTTCCACATATTCTGTAGTCACACCTTTTACATTAGTTGTTGCGGTTAACTGGTTTTTATTTTTTTCTAAAATAGTTATATATCCAGATATAACAAATATAGCACTTAAAATTGATAAAAATAAAGAGTAATTAAAAAACTTTTTTGAATAATAAGAATAGTATCCAAGTGGTCTACATTTTTTTAATTCTTCTTTTTTTTCGTAATAGTTATTTAAATCTTCCATAGAAATATATTATTCATATTTTTATTAATGTCAATTTTGCAACTCTGGTTTAAATTTATTTTCAAGAGAGATTATTGTTTCGTTAATATGATCTTTTATATAATTTTCTATAAAATTATTTACAGATAAAAATTCGTTTTCATTAACACTATGAAATTCTTTTCTAAATAAACTTATTATATTATCATATATTTTTTTGTTTTTTAAGTTTAATGGAAATAAGTTTTCTAATGCAGAAGATATAATAAGTATTTTTAAAGATTCACTTAAAAAATCTTCACTATCTTGGTCATCTTCATTGTCATCTAAAAAACAAAATAATAAAGAGTCTGAATTTTTTTTTATTTTTAAATTAAATACTTCTTTTTTTAATATTACTTTAGAAATATAGTTAGATGTTAAATAAACTAAAGGTAAAAAAACATCTTCATTTAAATATAAGTCTTTTTCTATATCAACGTCTGATATAGTTAGTTTATTTGGTATTTTTGTTATTTTTGTTGCATAATTTAAATATTGTTTAAATTTATTAACTTTTTCCATTTTTTTTCCTTTTTTTAAATATCATTCAAATCATTATCTAGTATATCATTTATAATCGCATCAAGTTCTTCATCATCAGGATTTTTCTGTTTTGAAGGTTTTAATTCATTAGTAATATCTAATATTGTATTATCAGCAACTTTATCATTATACTCATTTGTTGCTTTTTCTCTTTCTTTTTCAGCACCATTTATTAGCATTTTATTATTTATATCTTTATCCATCTCAGAAAGAGATTCTTTTAAATCAAGAATATTTAGATCAAGTGACTTAAATAAATCTTCTTTATCTTGTTCTTCATCAAGGGTTGAAGATTTTTGTTTTATTGACTCTTCAAGTAATTTTATTAAATTTGAAGTTGTTTCTTTTTCATAGTCATCTTCTTCATTAATTTCTTCATACTCTTTATCATAATCAACTTCTTCATCAAAAATTTCATTTTCGTCTTCAAAACTTTCTTTTTCTGTATCTTCTGGATCATAATTCTCAGAGTTAAATCTTTCAATATTTTCTCTAATTTCTGTTACAATTTTACTATCTATTATAGATATTCTTTTTACATAACCAGCAATAGAAAACACACTTCTTATTTCAACTGGTAATGTTCTGGTTTTTCTAATAAATTTGAATACATTTTCAAGTTCTTCACTTTCACCTTTTACTATATTTAGTATCTGTTTTATATTACTCTTATGTTCAACATAATTTTCTTGAATTTCTTTAAACTTTCTTTCTATAAGTTTACTACCTGATCTGTAGTATTTTGCAACTTTATATTCAAGTGGCTCAACTTCTAAAAAAGTATTTAATACAACATGTTTCATCAGTTTAGGTTCGGCATAAAAATGTTTTATTCTTCTTGTCTCACTTCTAAATAACATATGAGCTTCACCAGCATTTTGATTTCTTAAATCCTGAACATTAATAATATCTTTTTTCTGAACTGAAACAGAATCACCACTTCTATATCCTCCCATTGATGAATCTTTTTTTCTTTCAAAACTTTGTTGAGAAATCTCTATACCTTCACCAGCGGCTTTTTGGAAAACTTCAAGTGTTTCTTTAGGATCTTCAAGTTTCATACAAATTTTAATTGCACAGTTTGCAATAATCGATCCAACGTCTTCTTTAGATCCTTTTTGGAATGCTTGATAATCCTGACCTGCAAAAATCATAAAAAAGCCTAAACTACGTGCCTGTGCTGGCATTACGGCAGCACCTGGTACTGCATAATAACCATATTCATCAAATATAGTCATATAAGGAGAACGAGATTTTGTCGCTTTCATTTCTATTGTATCTTTTACACTTCCTTCAATTCGTGAGCCTAATGTTGCAGACATCATATTTTTTATTGATGTAACAATTATTTTCCCTAAATTTCTAACGTTTTGCTCAGATTTTTCAAGAGCAGGTAAAAGTACAACAAGAATTCTTCTATTTAGAACTATATCAAAAAAGTCTACTTCAGCTACTTGAGTCTTCATAATGTGGCCGTAGTCATCTGATAATAAGCCAAACATCTCTGTAAATTGCATCGTAATGTAACCATGCTGTTCCCCAACAGTTTCTTGTTGTTCTGGCTCTGGATCTTCTTCTGTTGGCTCAGTAAAACCCGGTAGGTTTATAACATATTGCTGAATACCATCCCTATATTGTTGTGGTATCTCTTCATTTTGTGATAATTCAATAACTTTCTTTAATTCAAAATACCTACGAATTGTATCAACATCAAGAAGAAGTTTACCCTGATCTCTTAAGTATACTAAAGGTCTAAGTAAAGAAGATATAAAAATAGAAGCACGACCTTTCCACATACCATCACCAGAACCATCTGGTAACAATGAAGTAAATAATTCTGATAAAACATTAGCAGAAGATGTAGCACATGGATTCATTTTATGAGAAGACTTTTCTAATGTTTTATTATAACCAGACATATGGGCTGTCATAAAGTTAACAAGGTATAGATCATCTAATCTACCCCTACAAGCAGCCAAACTAAATATTTTAGCAAAAAGCTCATTATCAGCCTTACCGTCAACATAAATGAATCCTGATGCTTGATTTAAACTGTTCACACAGATAGACAACATCGTTTCAGTTTTACCCGCACCAGTGGTTCCAAATATAAGACAATGAGTTCTAACATCTGAGTTAGTGAACCAAACTTCTTTGTTAGTTTTTTGCTCATTACCAAAAAAAGTTATACCTTGTGGAGCCATTGGTTTATTTGTGGCAGGGTGTAATTCATTTAAGTCTGTTTTTTCAAAAGAAGACTCACGTTTTTTGAATGGTAGTTTTTCTTCACTTTTTATATTGACTAAAAATATAATAAATGTTATTATTATCATTATTTCTATAAAAATAGAAAATTGTGGAATTACAGAAGTAAGAAGTAGGGCTGCAACTAAAACTAACCAAGCACCATCAGAACGAATATAATTTTTAATTTTTATGGAAGTGGGAGTTAAATCTTTTTTTAACTCTCTATGCACCTGTTCTTTTGAAGTATCTACACCTTTATAGTCGGACATTTTTTATTTTTTATTTTTTATATTATTATTATTATAAATAGCACTTATATTTTTATAGTCAAAAAAATTTGATTTTATGAAAAATATATAGTAACTTTACTAAATCTTTATTTTTATTGAATTAAAAATAAAATAATGCTATTATTATAATTATAAGAAAGAGGAAATAAATGGCTATTAATAAGCTTTACATATTTGAAAAACCTGATGCGGCTAAACATTTTGTTAAAGCATTAGGATGGCGTTCACCAAATAGAACAAAACATTATATACAAGAAGGCAGTATTGCAGTAACATGGTGTTTAGGGCATCTATTACAACAAGCACCGCCACATTTTTATGATGAAAAGTTTAAGGGAAATTGGGATTATAATTTATTACCAATATTACCTAAACATAATGAATGGAAAATGATTTATAATGAAAAAGATCAAGGTAGAACAGCACAACTTTTTGCAATTAGAGATTTATTAAAAAAATCTGAAAGTGTTGTTATTGCAACAGATAATGATAGAGAAGGGGAAACTATCGGTTGGGAAGTTATAGAGTTTTTTAATTATAAAGGTAAACTTTATAGAATGTTGTATGGTGAACTTACTAAATCTGTATTAACTAAAGCAAATGACAACTTACAAGATGGTGAAAAATTTAGATCACGATATGAAGCAGGTCTCGGAAGAATGAGAGCAGACTGGTTAATGGGTTTAAATTTAACTCGTGGTTATACAAGTGTCAATAACGGAAAACTTCCTATGGGTGATGTTTTTAATACAGGTCGTGTTATTTCGCCTATTGTTTATTTATTGGTTTTAAGGGAAAAAGAAAGACAGAACTTTAAGCCAGAAGATTATTTTTCTTTTAAAGGTATATTTGAGAAAGATAAAAATGAATATGAAGGTGAAATAGTTTTTGATGAATCTATACTTGAAGATAAAAAATTAAAAAACAAAGAAAAAGCAAAGCAAATATATCAAAATCTTATAGAAGAAAAAACTGCAACAATTACTCAGAATGAAACAATAAATAAAAATGATCATCAACCACTTGGATATTCATTAACCGAACTACAAAAAGAAGCTAGTACAAAATTTAATTTTTCACCACAACAAACATTAGATATTGCTCAATCATTATATGAAAAATATAAATTAATAAGTTATCCAAGATCTGATTGTTCTTTTGTTGGTGAAGTTCAACAGAAAGATGCTAAATTTATCATACCTTGTATATATAGTAATATTGAAGGTAATAGTGGATACGATAAATATAATAATGTTAAAAATAAAATTGATATAAAACAAAAAACAAAGATTTGGAATAGTAAAAAAGTTGGTGCTCACCATGCAATAATACCTACAGGTGAAGAAAAAAATGTTTCAGGTCTTTCACAACAAGAAAAAGACTTATATGATATAATATGCCGTAGATACATTATGCAGTTTTTACCACTTCATAATTATGATTCTACAGAGATACTAACTCAAACAGACAAACACAAATTTATTTTTAAAACATCAGGTAAAATAATATTAGAAAATGGTTGGAAAGATATAGAACTTAAAAAATCTGATAATAAACAAACAAAACAAGAACTACCTATGGTTAAAAAGGGTGATCCTGTTAATATTAAAAATATTGAAAAAGTTGATAAAAAAACGAAACCACCAGAACAATATACATATTCAACACTTCTTAGTGATATGAATAATATTGATAAATTTATTCAAAATGAAAAACTTAAAAAAATAATAAAAAGCAAAGGTATAGGTACAGAAGCAACAAGAGCACCACATATACAAGGGTTACTTGATAAAAATTATGCAGTAGAGAAAAAGAAAAAACTTATTCCTACTGATAAAGCTTTTGCTTTTGATAGTCTTGCCGCAAATGAAATTAAACAACCAGAAGTATCTGCTTACTGGGAAGAAGAATTAGAACTTGTTGAAAAAGGCGAAAGAACTCTAGAATCATTTTTAGATAAGCAAGAAAAAATTATTACAAGATTAGTTAATAAAATTAAAGAAGGTAAAAATACTCTTTCACAGAATGTAAAAGGAAAAGGTAAAGATTACCCATGTGATGAATGTGGTTCTTTAACATCAAGATTTAAAGCAAAGAAAAGTGGGAAAATTTATTGGCGTTGTTTAAGTAAGGATTGTAATTCCTTATATGAAGATAACCGTGGGAAACGTGGCGATAAAATAGAAATAGTGAAACAGCCAGAAGGAGACTTTCCTTGTCCAGTTTGTAGTTCTCAAATGAAGCGCACAAAAAGCAAAAAAACAAAACAATATATATGGTTTTGTACAGATAAAAACTGTAAAACTTTTTGCAAAGATGATAATGGAAAATTAGGTGAAAAAATTGAGAAAGCAACAAGTGATCACAAGTGTCCTAATTGTGATAAAGGAAGACTTGTAAAAAGAAAAGGTAAAAATGGGGATTTTTGGGGTTGTAATAATTATCCAGATTGCAAAACAAGTGTTCCTGATAATAATGGAAAACCAGATTATAATGCACCAAAAAAAGAAAAACAAACAAGTAATTATAGTTGTCCTAATTGTGAAAAAGGAAAACTTGTAAAAAGAAAAGGTAAAAATGGAGATTTTTGGGGTTGTAATAATTATCCAGAATGTAAAACAAGTGTTCCTGACAATAATGGAAAACCTAAAACAGAGTAAAGGGATTAATTTTGTATAATAAACTACATTTAAATTATGAAGGTGGAAATTTAATAGTAACTTTTACTAATAAATATTCAAAAAAATATCATCAATTCTGTGCTACTTTTAAAAGTAAAGGAGCAAGAGCAGACTTTGAAAATAGTCGTTGGTTATTACCAAGATTTCTAACAAGAGACTTTTGTAGAGAAGCAAGGAAAAAAAATTATTATTTAGATTTATCTCATGAAATACAAAAAGAGTTTAATGTTAATAAAGATGGTTATTCTAAAAAAGAAATTCAAAAAAGAAAAGAGTGGTTAGAAAACCATGTATCTAATGCAAAAGATGATTTAGAATTTAATGAAGAAGTTTTAGAAATGCCATATCCTTTACTTCCTTACCAAAGAGCAGGAATAAGCTATTTTTTTAAAGACAATAGAAAAGGTCGTGGTCTTTTAGCAGATGATATGGGGCTTGGTAAAACAATACAAGGAATAGGATTCTCAAAATTCTGTAAAAAAGACTGGCCTGTTATTGTTATTGCGCCAGCTTCACTTTTATTAAACTGGAAAAAAGAATTTTTAAAGTGGCTTCCTAATGATTTAGAAGAAGATGATGTTCATGTTATGAAAACAGGAAAGCATTTACCTAAAGGAAAAGTAGTTATATGTAGTTTCCAATATACTATTAAGAGAAAAGAAGAACTTTTAAAATTTTTAGGTTTACGTGGAGTTGTTATAATTGATGAAGCTCATAATATAAAAAATTTAAAAGCACAAAGAACAGATGCAATTATTGAAATAGCTCATAGAGCAAAAAGATATTTACCTATGACAGGTACACCATTATTAAACAGACCAGAGGAACTTTTTTCTATTCTACATTCTATCGATCCTATAGAATGGGGAGATTATTATGAATTTATTTTTAAATATTGTGATGCTCAAAAAATAACATATAACGATAAAAAAACTGGAAAAAAAAGAACTCAAATAATTATGAGTGGTGTTTCTAATGATAAGGAACTTTTTAAAAATTTACGTGAAAATTATATGTGTAGAAGGTTAAAAAAAGACGTACTTACACAGCTTCCCAAAAAAAGAAGATATACTTTATCTTTAGATGCCAACAGTAAAGATGTAAAAGAAACTAAGGATTTTCTGGATTATTATTATAAGCTGATTTGTTATTCTTTAATTGAAAATAATTTTGAATTAGACAAAACAAAATCTTTTATTTTCAGTGAAAATACAGTTGATGCAGGAGATGGACTTTTTCAAGCTTATCAAATGACAGGAAGATCTAAAATAAAGTCTTTATGTCAGTGGGTTTCTGATAAAATTGATGGTGATTTAAATAAATTAATTATTTTTGGACACCACAGTTCTTTTTTAGATTCTATACAAGAACAAATAGATACTATTAATTCTAAAAAAGGAAAAAAAGCTAAAAAAATTGGATATATGAGAATAGATGGAAAAACTTCTAAAGAAAAAAGGTTTAAAAACCAAGAAGATTTCCAAAATAATCCTGATTGTAATGTAGCAATATTATCTATAAATGCAGCTAACTCTGGACTAACATTAACAGCAGCTAATGTACTTATTATGGGTGAACTTCCTTGGACACCTGGTGTTGCAAGACAGGCTGAAGATAGAATTCATAGAATAGGTCAAGAAATGGATGTTGATATATATTATACTATTGCAGATGATACTTTAGACGGTGCATTATGGAATATGTTAAAAGTTAAAAGTACTGTTGCTTCCAATATTCTTGACGATGGGGAAGGAGATGAAATGGAAGAAGATATTGAAATTTCATCAACTGATTTAATGAGTGTTTTGTTAATAAATATTAAGAAAGAAATAGAAGAAGGAAACATAGATCCATATAAATATGCTAAAGAATATGAAAAATTTAAAAAAGAACAAGAAAAAGAAAAAATATCAAATTAAAAGATCACTAATTGTGATCTTTTATAATTATTTTTTTAGTAGTTATTTTTAAAGGATTTTTTTTTATTTTTTACAAAAAACCTCTAATATATACCTTTAAAAAAAATATTTTAATTTATATTATTAATAGCTTCTAAACCCTTTTTGGTTATAATACGACCTCTTGGTGTTCGTTCTATAAATCCAGCTTGTAAAAGATAAGGTTCTATTTTATTTTCTATCGTTTCTCTATTTTCATTAAGAGAAGAACAAAGAGCATTAATACCAATAGGTTTTTTTTCTCCTTTATCTTTTAATAATTTTAAAATTATATGATCTACTTCGTTAAGACCATTTTTATCTATTTTTAACTTTTCTAAAACTTCAATAATAAAATCTTTTTCTAAAATTTCTTTTTTATTAACCAAAGCAAAGTCATAAACCCTATTTATTATATGAATTACTTTTCTTGGAGTTCCTCTTGATCTAATAGCTATTTCATAAGCAGAATCATCATTGATATTAATATCAAGTTTTCTAAAGTTTATTTTTATAATTTGGATTAATTCTTCGATTGTATACGGCTTCAAATTAATATCTATACCAAAACGTTCTGATAAAGGAGCAGACAATTTACCTTTCATAGTAGTTGCACCTATCAATGTAAACTTATTAAGATCAAGAGAAATTGCTTCTTTATCTGTTCCTTTTTGGATAATGATATCTGTTCTAAAGTCTTCCATAATAGTATATAAATTTTCTTCTATTCTTTTATCTAAAGCATGAATTTCATCAATAAATAGAAAGTCACCATCTTCTAAATTAATTAGATAAGGCATTAAATCAGCCATTTTCTCTATATTAGGAGCATGAGCAAATTTTACATCTTTCCCAAATTCGGCAGCAATAACAGAAGCAAGAGAGGTTTTACCAAGTCCAGCAGCACCATGTATTAATATGTGATTTATAGGTTTTTGTTTTATTTTCGCAGCTTCTATATAAATCTCTAAATTTTCTTTATGTTCTTCTTGACCAATATATTCTTTTAAAGATTCAGGACGCAGGTTTTCTATACTCAATTTAAAACTCCTTTATTACTTTTAATCTATAATAAGATTTTTTTATTTAAAAATCAACTTTTTTCTTGATTGTTTTGTATTTTTTCATTAATATAGTAAAATGTAAAAAAAATAAAGGAGAATAAAGTTGAGTTATAGTGCAGATAATATAGATGTATTAGAAGGTTTAGAACCAGTAAAACAAAGACCTGGTATGTATACCAATACTCAAAACCCTAACCATATAGTTGAAGAAGTGCTTGATAATTCATGTGATGAAGCGATTGGTGGCTATGCAAATGAAATAAATATAAAAGTTTTTAATAATAAAAAGGTAATTATTTCAGATAATGGGCGTGGTATACCTGTTGATATGCATAAAAAGAAAAAAAAACCTGCCGTTGAAGTTATTTTTACTATATTACATTCAGGCGGTAAATTTAATAAAGGTGATAAAGGAAACGCCTATGGTCAATCAGGTGGTTTACATGGTGTAGGCGTGAGTGTTACTAATGCTTTATCAGAAGAACTTATAGTTAATGTAAAAAGAGATAATAAACTTCACAGTATTAGTTTCTCAAATGGTAAAAGAACTAAAAAATTAGAAACCATTAAAGAATTGGAAAATAATGAAACAGGAACAGAAATTAGTATTTTGCCAAATATGTCTTATTTTGATGAAAAAGAAATAGATATAAAACAACTTAAAGAACTCGTAGAGTCTAAAGCAGTTCTTTTAAATAATGTTAAATTTAATCTTTATTTATATAAAAATGATGAATTAACAGATAGTTATGAATGGTGTTATCAAAACGGTATAGAAGAATATTTAAAAAGAAAACTTAAAAATGAAAACGGATTATATTTTTCTGATGAACGTTTTGTTAAAGATGAAGAGTTTGATAGTTATCATGAAGGTGAAGGAGCAGTTTGGTCTGTTATTTGGGATGATTATGATGTTGTTAGAAAAAGTTATGTTAATTTGATTCCAACAAAAAATGGTGGAACACACGAAACAGGATTTAAAAATGGTCTTTTTGAAGCAATAAAAAACTTTAGTGAGCAGAACGGTTTAATTCCACGTGGTGTTAAATTATCTTCTGATGATGTTTGGGCAAGTGTTTCGTTTATATTATCAGTAAAATTATCTGATCCACAATTTCAAGGTCAAACAAAAGAAAAACTTAATAATCGAAGTGCATATACTTTAATTTCAATAATGGTAAAAGACAAATTTGAAACTTGGTTAAACCAAAACTCTGATGAAGCTAAAAATATAGTTAATAAAGCTATTGAAGCGGCTCAAAAAAGAAATAAAAAGAAAAAAAGAGATATTAACTTAGATAGAAGTGGTATTACAAAATTACCGGGTAAATTAACGGATTGCAAATCTAAGAATCCAGAAGAGTGTGAACTATTTATTGTTGAGGGTGATTCAGCAGGTGGTTCTGCAAAACAAGCAAGAAATAGAGAATTTCAAGCCATTATTCCTATAAAAGGTAAAATAAAGAATACTTGGGAAGTTTCTCCAGAAGACTTATTAGATAGTGAGGAAGTAAGTAACATAAGTACCGCCATCGGGGTTTTACCACATAGTTATTATGATGAAGATGTTGATTTATCAAAATTACGTTATCATAAAATATGTATACTTGCCGATGCTGACGTTGATGGTTTTCATATACAAGTTTTACTTTTATGTTTATTCTTAAAACATTTTCCTAAATTAGTAGAAGAAGGATATGTGTATATTTGTAAACCGCCATTATTTAGAATTTCTGTAAAAGCACGAGGGAAAAAACAAAAAGCTGAAAAATATTATGCTTTAGATATGGAAGAACGTGAAAGAACAGAAAAAATGCTATTAAAAAAGAAAATAAAACCAGAAGATATAACTGTTGGTCGCTTTAAAGGACTTGGAGAAATGGAGCCAGATCAATTAAAAGAAACAACCTTGAATGTTGATACAAGACGACTTGAAAAAGTTGATATTTCTGTTGATTATACAGAAAGTAAAGAAATAATGGACATGCTTTTAAGTAAAAAAAGATCAAGTGATAGAAAGGTTTGGATAGAAAGCGAAGGCGACTTTAATAAAGAAGGAGAAATATTGTAATGAGTAACATAAGTAATATAGAAATAGGAATACATTCAAAAAAAGCCTATTTAGAATATAGTATAGCAGTATTAAAGGGACGTGCTATACCTTTCATTCATGATGGTCAAAAGCCAGTAAACAGAAGAATTTTGCATGTTATGAATGAATTAAATTTAAAGTCAGATGGTCAACCAAAAAAATCAGCACGTATTGTTGGTGATGTAATTGGTAAATATCATCCACATGGTGACAGTGCTGTTTATGAAGCAATGGTTAAAATGTCACAAGACTTCTATCTAAGGTATCCTTTAGTTGACGGACAAGGAAATTTTGGTTCACGTGACGGTGATTCAGCAGCAGCAATGCGTTATACAGAAGCAAAACTTTCACCAATCGCTGAAATCTTACTTAATGATTTAAAATATCACTGTGTCGATCTTGAAGATAACTTTGATAATACATTACAAGAGCCAAAAATTATGCCTTCTCGATTAAATATGTTATTAATGAATGGTACACAAGGAATTGCTGTTGGTATGGCAACAAGTATTCCATCACATAACATTAATGATGTTAAAAATGCTACCATAGCTTATATCAATAATGAAAATATAAGTGATGAAGAGTTAGCAGAAAACTTATATGCACCAGACCTTCCAACAGGCGGTCAAATTATAAGTCCTTTAAGTGATATTCATAAAGCATATTCTAATGGTGAAGGTACTTTTACTGTACGTTGTCGTTGGAGAAAAGAAGAACAAGGTAGAGGACAATATAGAATTGTTATTACTGAATTACCACCATCTTCAAGTGTTGAATCGGTACTCCAAAAAATAGATGCTCTTGAAAATCCAAAAGGTAAAAAAGATAAAAATGGAAAAGTTAAAAAATTAAGCAATAAAGAATTAAATAATAAAACATACATTCAAAACTTAATTTCAAATGCTTACAATGACAGTGAAGGCAAAGACTTAAGGTTAGTTATAGAGCCAAAAAGTTCTCGTTCCAATGCAGAAGAAGTAATGGAAAAACTTTATAAAATACTTGAATTAGAAGAAAATGTTAAGATTGATATGACAACAGTTGGAACAGACTTCTTACCAAGAAGAAAAAATCTAAAACAATTTGTCTCAGAATGGGTTAATTTTAGATTTGAGACAGTAACAAAAAGATTTCAATACTTATTAAACAAAACTAATGATAGAATTCATATTTTAGAAGGTAGAAAAATTGCATTCGATAATTTAAATGAAGTTATTAATATTATTCGAAACTCTGATGAACCTCAAGAAGAACTTGAAACAAAATACGGACTTTCTGAAACTCAAGCAAAAGATATTTTAGAAATTAGATTAAGACAATTAGCAAGGCTAGAAATACAAAAAATAGAAAAAGAACTTACTTCTTTATTAAAAGATAAAAAAAGATATGAATCTTTATTAAATAGTAAAACAAAAATGATGAATCTTATCAAAAAAGAAATTGAAGAAGATACTGCAAAGTTCAGTGATGAAAGAAGAACTCTTGTAAAAGAAGCTGAAAAAGCAACTATTAATGAGGAAGAAAAGATAGTTGACGAAAAAGTTTCTATTATTGTTAATAATAATGGATGGTTAACTTTAAGAAAAGGACACGATATAGAAACTGAAAACTTAACATTAAAAGATAGTTCGCCTATTTTTAAAATATTAGAAACACGTAGTACAAATACTATTGCAATATTTAGTAAAAATGGAAGAGTATTTAACATTAAACCATATCAAATACCATCAGGTAAAAACTTTATTCATATAAATACATTAATTGAAAGTGATGGTTCTGAACTAATTGATTATAAAGAAATAGATGAAAATAAAAAAATACTATTTGCTAATAATAATGGATATGGATTTATTATTAAATTTAAAAACCTTGTAAGTAAGAATAAGGCTGGAAAACAAGTTTTTAATTTAGAAGAAAATATTGATATACCTTTTAAACCTATTGAAATTAATAATGAAAATACGGTTTTATGTTTATCAAGTGATAATAGGTTATTAGCATATAATCTAAAAGAAATAAAAGAATTACCAAATCGTGGTAAAGGGGTTCAACTAATAAAACTTCCACCTTCTATTTCTTTAGTTGATATTAAAATTATTGAAGGTAAACAGGTAACTTTAGCTAAAAATGTAATTGATCTTGAAGAAGAAGGTTATTTTAATAAAAGAGCCAGAAGAGGAAAAACTATAGATAAAATAAAAGATTTATCTAAAATTAAAGTTATATAATAAAAAAAGCGATTTTAAATCGCTTTTTTTATTGTGTAAGTAAAAATAAATTAATTTCAAAAATATATGTTATATAAAAAGAAATTATTATAGAAGGTCCAAATGGAATATCTGAATCTAAAATTTTAAATGCTTTTGAAAAAAAAGTTAATGAAATAAATAACAATATTCCTATAACACAAGATAAAATTAACATAGAGAAAGAACCCTGCCATCCTAATAACATAGTTAAAGCAGCTATTAATTTTATATCACCACGACCAAACATTTGTCCTTTTCCTCTCAAAGACTCCCAAAAATAAATAAACAAAAATATAGAAAAATATATAAATATAGCTCCTATTAAATTTTGACCCAATAAATTATAATCATTATTTATTAAAAAAATAAAAGAACATAAAGAAAAAACTATTAAATTTAATGAATCAAAAATTATTTTTTCTTTGAAATCTATAATAAAAATTGCCAATAAGAAATAAAATAAAGATATATGTAAAAAGGTTTCTAAATTAAAACCATTTATTAAAAACACCATTATAAAACCTATAGTAGTTATTAATTCCACCAATGGATATTCAATTGATATTTTTGTTTTACAAAAAGCACATTTTCCTTTTAGAAAAATATAACTTAATATTGGTATATTTTGATACCATTTTATTTCTGAATTACATTTTGGACAGTTTGATTTTGGTTTAAACAATGAATAATTTTTATATTTTTCATATGTATCCTTTACTTCATCTGAGACTGATTTTGTATTATTAATAATTAAATTAGAGAGATTTACATTTTCCATTATTATCATTCTGCTTATAATAACATTTAATAAACTTCCAAAAACAAGTCCTATATAAATTACAATTATAATTTGTAATAAAAAATTGTTTTTTAATATTTCAAAAAAATCAATCAAAATAAACTCCTATATTTCATTTTTACAATTATAATTTTATATTAAATATTAAAAAAAACAAAAGATATTTGATTTTTTATTTTTTTTTGTTAAATATAATAATATAACAAAATGGGACTTATATGAAAAATGAAAAAGTTAATAAAAAAGATATTTCCTTATTTTTAAGTGAAAGATATAAAAACTTATCAAAATCTGAATGTGAAGATATTATAAATAGTCTTTTTTGGAAAATAACAGAAGAAATTAAAAATGATAATATTGTTTCTATCGTTGGTTTTGGACAATTTTTTCAAAAAGAGCTTGGTGAAAGAATTGCTACAAATCCTCAAAACGGTAAAAAATTTAAAAAACCAAAAAGAAAAGTTGTTAAATTTAAAATAGGAACAGACTTAAAAAAAATAAATAAGAAAAATACTCAATAAAAAAGATAGCTTTTAGCTATCTTTTATTTTTTATAATAAGTCAGTGTCAATTTTTGACAGTTTATCAGATAATATTCTTGAATCTATATCTTCACTATTTTCGTCAATTATTTCATTCATATATTTTTTAGATAACACTAAGTATATTTTTGAAAGTAATTTTTTTGAATCTAAATGACCTTTTTCAGCCGAATGTTGTAAATATTCAATTGCTTTATTTTCATTATCTTTTTTATCTTTAAAGTCTTCCAAATAAATTTTAGCAGCAAAGTAATATGCTTCAAGATCAGATTCATCTTCACAAGCACTTTTAATCATTCTTAGAGACTCTTCAGGATCTTTTTCAGATAAGCCTTCTTTATATATTAAAGCAAGTCTTTTCCTTGAGTCTATAATTTCTTTTTTAGCATATTTATTATTAATATCTGATAATGCAACTTTTCTAAAATCATCAATTGCTTTATCAATATCTTTGACTGTATCATCAACACCATTAAAAAATAATAGTGCTCTTTCATACCATGCTAAAATAAAGTTCTTTTTATAAAGTTTATTTAACTCTAATCTTGCACTTTCTGGATCATATACTGGTGTTTCTTTATTAGAAATTAATTTATAATATTCAAAATTTAAAAAAGCGTCATTTTTTTTATTCGTTTGAAGAACTTCAAAAGCTTTTTCAAACTCTTCATTCTTTATAAGATCACGAACTTTTTTTATTAATTCTTTTTTTTCATTACTCATTATTTTTACCTTTTTTTTATAATAATAAATTATTTATATTAAAAATCAATTTATAAGATCATTTTTTCTATAAAGATCTAAAAGAGAACCATATTCAGAATCCCTAATTTTTTTAAGAGCTTTATCTTCAATTTGACGAATTCTTTCACGAGTAATATCAAATTCACGACCAACTTCTTCGAGAGTTAAATCTTTATTCATACCTATACCGAATCTCATTCTTAAAACTTTCTGTTCTCTTTTTTCAGGAAGTTCATCTATAACTTTTATTAATAGATTTCTAAGTTCTTCATCATTAGCAAGTCTTGTAGGTCTATTATCATTTATATCTTCTATAAAATCTTCTAAAGTTGATTCATCATCTTCCCCATTTATATTTGTTTCCATAGATATAGGATCAGGAACAGTATTTATTATTTGATTAATTTTCTTTAAAGATAAACCAAGTTCTTTTGCAGCCTCATTTTCATTAGGAATTCTATCGTATTTTTGACTCCACTCTTTACATAGTTTTTTATATTTATTTATGTTTTCTATCATATGAACAGGTATTCTAATAACTCTATTTTGATCAGCAAGAGACCTTGATATTTGTTGTTTTATCCACCAAGTAGCATAAGTTGAAAATTTAAAACCTCTTTTATAATCATATTTATCAACTGCTCTCATTAATCCAATATTACCTTCTTGAACTATATCATCTCTTTTCAACCCTCTCTCTTTATCATTTTTACCAAAGAATTTTTTTGCTATAGATATAACTAATCTAAGATTAGCACTCACCATTTTATTTCTATAAGTATCAATAGATTTTTTTGCAGGGATTATACTTCTTAATATTTGTTTATACTCTGATATAGATATACCAAGTTTATTTTCTATTTCTTTTAGTTTTAATATAGATAGTTTTACTTGATCATGATATTTTTTATCAAACAAAAATAAAAATTCCTCGGTATCTATATTTTTAGGGTATATTTTTTTAAACTTTAAAAAATCAGAGTTAAAATTAGAAGAAGATTTTTTCAACAAGTTTTTAAATTCACCTTGTACTGATAAAATAACTTGGTTATCTTTTTTTAAGTCTTCTGTATAAGACTCAACAAAGTCAACATAATTGATATTATATTCAATCATTTTTTCTTTTAATTCATCCGTTATTTCTAAATCTGAAATGTTTTTTAGACGATTTATTTTTTTCTCTAAATTTTCAACAAACTCTTTTATTTCTTCCGAAGAAGAGTTTTTTTTCTCTTCAAGTTTTTCGCCTTTTTTTAAGTACTGCTGATTCTTTTTATAAATATCTTTATTATTTTTATCTTCTATATTAACATATTCAGTTTTACTTAATACAGCAATATCTATACTTCCATCTTTTAAATCTTTTTTATATTTTTCACAAATTTTTGCATATGTATATGGAATATTTAAAACTTGTCTATTTACGATTTCTCTTTTTTCTGAAATAGCACGTGATATTTCTATTTCTTCACTACGAGTTAATATACTTATTGCTCCCATTTCACGCATATAAGTAGACATTATATTATATTCTTTTATAGAACTTTCTTCTTCTATTTTATCAAGAAGAATATCATCATCATTATCATCATTATTTATTTTTTCATTATCTATTTCTTCTTCATTATTTTCTAAATAGATATCTTTATCCATTAAAAACCCCTTTATTTTAATTAAGTTAATATATATACATTTAAAAAAAAACGTTGTCAATACTTTTTATTAAAAAAATTATATTTTTGTTTTTATATCGTATATAGAAATGTTTTTTGATTTTAAAAGTGGAACTTCTACTTTTTTCTCAATTGCAATATAATTATTTTCTGGATCAGAACTCAATTCATCTTTTGTTCTTTTTATATCAAAATTTGATATTGACTTACTAAAATTATTTGTATTTTTAATTATCTGTTCTAAAGCAACAGAATCATCATATCCAGAAATACAATTATAACAGCCATTTTCGTTTCTTAAATATATATCTATATTTCCATCAACTCTTTCATATATATCTTTAAAATCTTCTTTTACATTTTCCACTTCAATCAGTTTTATTTTCCTTTTACAGTTATTACAAAGCTTTGGAAGTTTTGTAACATGAAAAACTAAATTTATATATTCTGCTAAAATATCTTTTTTTAGTTCTGGATAATTATAAATAATGTTGGCAATTGAATTTATTGCATCTTTAGAATTAATAAATAGAACCACCTTTTTGCCATTAGACAAAAATTGATTAATTAAGTTCAGTAAATTATTATTTACTAAATTAATATCCTCTATAAAAACTGCATCAAAGTCAATTATTATTTTTTTATTATCAATTGCATTAATTTCTTCTGAATTATATAAGTTAACATTTTTTGAAGCACCATTTTCTTTTAATCCACGATCAAAAGATATTACTTTTTTATTATTTTTTGAAATTAGATAGTCAAGTATTTCATAATAATATGAATAATTATATTTTTGAGAAAATATAACTAATCCAGAATCTTTTTCTAAATTAGTTTTTAAGTCATTTACATTTTGAAGCTTATTTAAAGTTTTTTCTTTTTTGTAATAATTAGATATAGTAATTTCTATTAAACTTTTAGAAATTTCTTCTATATTTATTTTATAATCCAAATTTTGTTTATAAAAATCATCTTCCTTTAATTCATTTAAAGCATTAATAATAGACTCATTTAATATGTTTAAAAAATTATAATTATAGTTTTTTATTTCAAAAGTTTCATGATTAAAATAAACAAAATCTTGCTTTGTGTTTATGGAAGCTCTCTGAATATTATTATTTATTAAATCATTAATAAGGTTTTGGAGTTTCATTTTAATATTAATTTTTTTCTTAGAATTAATATTATAGCTTCTTTTTTTGTAAAAATAATCTATTTTTCTGTATTCATTTTCGCTTATTAGTTTGAAATTTGAAAAATACTTTTTATTTAATTCATCATTCTTTTTCAAAACTTTCATTATTATATTTGAAAAATAGTATTTTGGCTCGATATAGTAATTTTTATTTATAATAAATCCATAGTTTGTTTTTATTATATCTATTTTTTCATTAATATCATTTTCAAGCCTTTCATAATTAAAGTGTTCTGATAAAATAGATAAAATTATATCTTCACTAAGATTTTTGCTTTTTAAATAATTATAAAACTCATAATCACTTTTTATAATAGATGCATCTTTTTTATTTATTAAACTTTTATTGTGAAGAATATCTAATATCTTTTGAAAATCTTTCATTTTTTTTACCTTTTTTTTTAATATACCAAAGTTTTTTTAAAATACAATTATATACCTAAAACTCTATCTTTCTTTTTTACTTTATCAATTTTATAATAAGTTTTTTTAGATACTTTATCTTTAACTATTTTATAATTTTTTAAAAAGCCAATTTTTTTTAAATTTTCATGAGCTTGATTTATTTTTACTGTAATGTTATTTGCTCGACTATAATGAGATAAATTTAACCTTTCTATTAATTTATTTTTTTCGATTGGTATAACATTATTTGAATGTGATTCATAAAATAAAAATAAAGCTTTTGCATACTCTGTTTTGATACCTTTATAGTAATCAAGATCTATAGCCTTCCATTTTATTTGCTGATATGAATCATATATGTCAGGGTTAAAATTGAATTCGAACTTTCCTTCTTGTTTTAACCAACTTGCTTTTGAGAAAAGATTTATATAATCTTTTTTTAATAATTCTTGATTAGAGTCATAATATTCAAATTTAATCATTGTCTCTAACATTCTCTCTATTCTTTTATCTATTTGTTTTTTATTTTTGCTATTAAGATTTGTTTTTTTAATTCCGATTAAATTTAAAAACTTATTTTCTTCAATTTCAATAGAAAGATTCTCTTCTTCATTTAATAATTTTACAGCGGCTGCCCATATAGGAAAATCTACAGTCATATCTAATGGTGGTACTTTTGCAATTATTTTTATGTTTTTTGTACAGTAAATTTCAAAGTTTCTTTTTCCTTGAATATCTCTATTTTCTTTTTTTGATAAGGGAATAAAAATTGGTGAAGTTAGAAAAGAAGTTAATATTGGTGCATCTACTTTTCTGATTTTTGTTTCTATTAAAGAACTCATGTTTTTCCTCTTTTTTTATATTTATAGATGAAAAATATATGATGAAAAAAACATAAAATCAATAGTTAATTTATTATTTTTTTAGTAGTCTTTTATTTTTTTAGTAGTCTTTTTTATTTAAATTTTAAATATTTTATATTTTTTTAGTAGTTAAAATGTATTTTTTTAGTAGTCTTTTTTATTTTTTTAGTAGTCAAAATATATTTTTTTAGTAGTCTTTTTTATTTTTTTAGTAGTCTTTTTTTTCTATAGAGCAATACCATTATACTCTGTAGAGATGCTTATTAGTTATTACTAGTATCTATTAGTTATTACTAGTATTTATTAGTAAAATTTAATTCTGATTAGTTATTATATTTAAAGATAATATTATTGATAAGGGTGTATTATTATTTGTTTTTATTTTATATCTCTTATTGTTATGGTTTATAATTATTAATGGTGTTTCAGTAATATTATAATTTTCTTTTATTTGATTTAATATTTTTAATTTTGTATTAAACTCATAAGAAGATATTATTTTATTAAAATCTTTTTTTGATAGTTTTATTTTTTTATTTAAGTAATCAAAAATATTCTCTTTAGAATTAATTTTTACTTTTTTTTCAAAAATATCGTTTTGAATAGATTTTATATTTTCGGTTTTATATCCTAATTTTCTTAATATTAAATAAATATAAGGAGAACCATAATTTGAATTTAAAGATATCGGGACAGGGATATATCTGGTATTATCTTTTTTAAAAGCTTCACGCCATAGATTTATTTTAGGTTGTAACATATAGCAGCTACCACATTTATAATCATGAAAATAAAAAATCTCATAAAAATTTTTATTTTTTTTAAAAAAATATGGATTTTCAACATCTTTTTTTAAAAAAGTATAATTATATCCATTGATACTGCCAGTAAAAGTATCATGTTTTTCTGATTCTTTTGAATGTAATGAGAAAGTTATTGTTAAAAGTAATATACTTATAAATGATTTATATTTCATTTTTTTCAATTTTTAAAAATTCTAATATTTTTTGATCTTCATAAATATTTTCAATAATATCTTCAATAACATCAACAATACTATTTATTTTTAATTCAAAAATGTATTTGTTTTTATTTTCTTGATCTTTTTCTAAAAAATTAATATCGGTATATGTTATCTGTTTTTTATAATCACTGTTTTCATAGTGTATAATTATATTTTTATCTTTATTATTTTTCATTTTTGTATAATCTTTTTCAGTTACACTAATTTTTAAAGTGTCTTTAGTAAAAGATTTTACTTTTAAAATTGTAAAGCTAAATTCTACAATTAAATTTTCTATTTCTTGTTCATTATTATTTGTAATTAATTTATTATTTTTGTTCTCAAAAAAAAGAAAAGAATCTAATTTATTGTTTTTGAAAAAATCATTTATTTTTTTTGTTGACATATATTTTCTCCCATTTATAATCTTTATAATATTAATTTAATATAACAAATAAAATAATCAATCAAAAGATATTATTATGTGGAAAATTTTAGGCTTTACTTTTATTCTTTTTAGTTCTCAATTTTTATATTCTCAAAATATAAATATTATAGATCATGAAAAAAATAAAAATCTTATCAATGAAAAAATAAAAAACATCAAAGATATGTTAATGATTAATAGTGAAATTAAGCCATTAGGAAATAGTGGTTTTTATTATTTTGAAGACAAAGAAAATAAAATTGTTATTATTGATAAAAATGGAGAATATTTTTTTAGAACCAACAAACAAGAAATATTTAAATTAAAAAATAAAGATATAATATCAAAGCCTAATTTTAATATTGAAGATACCTTTTATAATTATGAAATTTTAAAAAATATAGATAAAGAAAAAATTATAAGATATGTTCCAGATAAATATAACCCAATGAAAGAATTATTTGTTTTTATTGATTATACATGTCCTTATTGTAAAGATTTTCATGAAGATGTTTTAATCCCTTTAGTTGATAATGGATATACAGTAAATTATTTACCAATAGCAAGAAATTTTAGAAATAAAAATGTTATAAATAATTTAAAAGTAATATTTTGCAATAAAGATAAAAAATTATTAAACAGAGCATTTAAAGAACAAGGTAGATTTAATACAGATAAAAAATGTGATAACAATAAATATTACGACTACTTAATACAGTTAGCATATACTTTTGACATAATAGGTACTCCTGCAATTTTTACAAAAGATGGAAGGTATTTAGGAGGATTGAAACCACTTCCTAATTTAATTAAACAAATTGAGAATAAGTATAATTAATATGAATATAAATGAATATAAAAAATTAAAACAAGAAAAAAAAAGTAAAAGAACATATTATGATAGATACAATGATGCAGTAACAAAAGGATTTTCTTTTAAAAAAGACTCTATATATAAAATAAATGATTCTATTATCATAGAATTTAATGATGTAATTCTTTTAAGTTTTAATGATCTTTTAAGAATTCATCATGCAAAAACTTCAAAATATAAAGCATTATGGAAAGAAAGAGTTAATAATATATTAAAAAATAAAGGTTATAATTTAGATACTCCAATATGTATTGAAATTCTCTATATTAATCACAAAAATAAAAAGTTAGATTATGATGCTTCAATAGCATGTTTAAAGTATATTATTGATGGATTGGTTAAAAGTGAATTTATAAAAGATGACACACAAGAACATGTTCCATTAATTTTATCTAAAACGATACTCGATAAAAATAAAGAATATGATTCAATTATTTTATGTGTAAGAGAAGCAAAAAATATAAATCATTATTATTCTGATAATTTTAATGAATTAATAAAAATAAAAAGCACTTAATATAAGTGCTTTTTTATTAATTTATTTTTGGATTTTTGTGCTGTTTTCTTACGAATCCATCTTCAGTTATTGGTTTTAGTATTAATGGGTTATAACAATTCATTTCTTTTAATATTAAGGATCTTTTTCTTTGTTGATTACCCTCTTCATCTTCTTTATATTGAACACTATGCTCTAATAAAACACCAGCAACAGTATTTTCATTTAATGCATCTTTTGCGTTAGATAAAAAGCTTTCAAAAGCTATACAACTACCTGAACCATTTTTATCTGAAAAATTAATTATTGCCATATCTGTATTGTTTTTAGTTTTTATTTTTCTTATTGAATCTATAGATACAACAGTTCTAAATGACTTTCCATCATATTTATCAATTGTACTTTCATCATTCATTATATCCTCTATATCTTTAAGATTAAAAACAGTGCTATGTTTTTCTCTATAATCATTATTTGCATTATTTATATCAGTAGGGTGTTTTGAAAAATAAGTTCCAGTATAATCTTTTTCCTTTAATAAAACGTCAATTTCATCTGTATCTAAATACCTTGATATTGAAGATTTAAATTCTTTTAACATTTCTGGATATTTGTATTTAAAATCAGAAAATATTCTTTTTAGTTTTTCTTGGTTGTTTAATTTCGATTTTGTAATATCAGGCATATCACATAAACATAAAGGAAAATAAGATCTTTCAAAATGTGTTTTAGAGAATGATATTTTTGATAAAATTGTAGCTGGATCAATATTATTAACATCTTCACGTGGTGATATTTTTTTATAAAAATCCTGTAAAATATTAATAGCATTTTCATTAAACATATTATTAATGTTTGTTTTTAATAAATCATAATCTTTCTTCTGTTTATCAGTCATACTAAAGTATGTTTTTTTACTGCATAATTTAAAAAATTTGTCTAACTCTTTTTTATCATAATTTTCATTAATGTATTCATTATTAATTTCTATTTTTGAATCAGCTATATCAAAAGTTCCAAGTTTAGAAAATAACTCTTCTAACTTTTTAACTTTTTTCTTTGCTATTTTCTTTTTATTATTTTTAATTTCTTTTTTATTATCGAAGTTAGAATATGTTTCTTTAAACATTAGTGGTTCTAAATCACTTGTATAAGAAGCAGTAATCATAGAAAGGTTTTTAAAAATATCCATTTTATTAGAACCAACAAAATACTTTTCGGTATTATAAAAACCTTTGTTAAATTTATCTTCTACAGAATCAATTATATCAGATATGTTATTTGTTTTTGTTATATCTTTTAATACATCATATTCTTGAGATAAATATTGTCTATATAAGTGAACATTCTCTTCTGATAAAATTTTTCCATTTACATCCTTTTTGCCTAATAGAAAACAATCAAGAGAACCTGAATTTAGTAATCCATTAAATGCACCAGAACTTAAACCATTTGAATTGATTATTTTATCTTTATGATTTCTATATATAATTCTAAACATTAAATCTTGCAAATTATCAAAATCGCCATTTGCTTTTCTTTCTTTTTCTATTAATAAACCAAATTTACCTACAGACTTTATGGTGTTCATACCAGCATATATATATGGTTTTTCTGGATCAGCCTTATAAAAATAATCACTTTTATTAACACTTGGTTTTTTTAACTCGAAATTAAAATTATTGGTTAAATCAGAAATTATTGGTTGCAGTTTTTCAACTTCATTTTTTGAACTCAATGAAGCTGCAAAATACTCTTTAGGGTAATTTGCTTTAAAATATGCAGTAAAATAAGAAACAAAAGAATAAGATAATGAGTGAGCTTTGTTAAAACCATATCCTGCAAATTTTTCAATAACATTAAAGATATTCATATATCTCATATGTTCAGCAGCAGCAAACAGTGTTCTTAATGTTTTCTCTTCAGCTTCTTCTTTTGTGTTACCGTCATGGTTAAAATTAGAAAATATTGTTTTATAAAGATCAGACTTATTATTTTTAATAAAGTTATCAACTGAAAACTTTTCAGAGTTTATGTTTGTATTTATTACCTCTATAAAATCATCTGAAAAATTAAAATCTTTTAGAAATTTTTCAAAATATTCTTTATTACTTAAAAAACCTTCCTCATTTATATAATTTTCTAATTCTTTAATATCAGATAAATTAATGTTTACATCTATATTATATAAATTTTTTAATTCTTGTTCTCTATCTTTTTGATTAACTTTTAAAGAACCATTTAAAAACATTAATTTTTGTTTTTCCATTTCAGCAGGTTTTTTCTTACCCATAGCTCTCCTTAACATATCAGCACCACCAAGCGTATATCCTGCAATTTCTTGACCAAGTTTCATTACTTGTTCTTGATATACAACAGTTCCCAAAGTACCTCTTGTTATATTTTCAGCTTTTTTATGAATATAAGTGACTTCTTCTTCACCTTTACTTCTTTTAACAAAACTATCCATCATTCCAGATTGCATAGGACCAGGGCGATAAAGAGCGATCAATGCAGATATTTCTTCAATATCTTTTACTTGAAGATCTTTTAGTAGCTGTTTCATACCATCAGAACCAAGCTGAAAAACTTCTTGGGTTTTTGCTGTTCTTAAAAGTTTAAATGTGTTTTCATCATTTAATGGTAAACTTTCCAAAGATACTTCTTCATTATAATTATCTTTTATTTCTTTTATACAATTTTTTAATGTTGTTAAGTTTGATAATCCTAAAAAATCAAATTTTACTAGACCTGCTTTTTCAACATCGTCTTTGTCAAGTTGAGTAACAAGTGCAGATCCATCAGGGTTACATTGTAAAGGTGAGAATTCACTTATAGTTGTTGGTGCTATTACAACACCACCAGCATGTACACCCGAAGAACTTTTTTTATTTTCTATTTGATTAGCATACTCAAATATCATTTTGTATGTAGGTTCACTTATTAATTTATTTTGATGTTCATCTGCGTATTCTAAATCATTTAATTTAAAAGCAGGATCATCAGACATTTCTTCCATTAAGTAATCTTCGTAAGAAGTGGTGTATCCAAGAGCTTTTGCTATATGTCTAACTGAAGATTTTGCTTTAAACATACCTGTTGTTGATATTTGAGTTACTTCACCATATTTTTCTTTAACATAGTTAATAACTTTTTCTCTATCTTCATCAAAATCTATATCAAAATCAGGCATTGAAACACGTTCTGGATTTAGAAATCTCTCAAAAAATAAATCATATTTTATTGGATCTATAGTGGTTATATTAAGAGCATATGCAACTAATGAACCAGCACCTGAACCACGACCTGGACCGACATAAATATTATTTTCCTTTGCATATTTTATAAAATCATAAACTATCAAGAAATAGCCTGAGAAACCCATGCCACATATAATATCTATTTCTTCATTAAATCTTTTTTCGTATTCTTCAACTTTTGATTCCCAACTATCAGGGTAGTCTTTTTTTAAATTAGATAGAACACCATCCCAAGCTATATCTTTTAAATAAGGATCAGATAAAGTTTGAGATATTTTTTCTATTTTTTTCAAATGATAAATATTAGAATCTTCTTTCTCTAATTCAGGTTCTATTAAATTTTCAAATTTTTCTTTTAGCTCTTCTAATGTAATATTTTCTTTTAACTCTATTTTTTCTTGACTCAACCTTTCTTTTAGTATTTTTTCAGCATAACTATCAGGTACAGGAGCTAATGGTAAAAAATTCTTGTTTAAAAGTATTTCAGCAGTAACCATATTTGTTATATCATTATTATTTTCGATAACTTCTGGATAGTTAGAAAAGCGTTCTTCATATTCTTTAGGTGAAAGTAAATATTGACCTCTAAAACCTTGTAATTTTCTATTTAACAGGTATTGTTCTTGACCAGTATTCATAGCAGACTTTAAATCAAAAATATTATACTGTTCTTTTTCAGGGAACTTAGATATATTAGACCCTATAACAGGTATCTCTTTTTCATAAGCTTTTGAAACTATTTTTTCTATCATTAATTTTTCTTTTAAAAAATATTCTCCATCTTCTTGTGTTGTAGAAAAGTTTAATGAAAACATTAAATTATTTTCAAACTTTTCTTTTAAATCATCAATAATTAAATCAAGATTTTTTTCATTATTTAAATTAGAACAAACTATATCATTATGTTCTGTTGTAGGTATTACCAATATTCCATCTGATTTTTCTTTTAAAACATTAACATCTAAAAGAGGGTAACTTGTAGCAGCACGTTTTATTTTATCTTGTGATTTTTCTGTTTTTATTTTTTTTTGACCGTTAATATAACTATAAGAAATAAGATCTTTTAAATTTTGTAAACCTTTATTATTAATAGCAATTAATTTTACATCATAAAAATTTACCTCTGTATTTAAAGATTGAATGTTTTTAATTAAATTTAATGTTTTTGTTTTTAACTCTTTTTCATCTACATTTACAATATTATCTTCGTAATTTATAAAGTTATATTCAAAAAAATCATAATAATTTTTTTCTTTTAAATTATGTTTTTTTATAAAGACTTCTATTTCTTCTACTTTTTTAGGAATTTCTTTTTCGTTAAATCCTTTATCTTTTAAAAAGTTTTTTAATAAAGATAATATATTTTTTTTAGTTCCCTTATCTTTATTAATTGAATTCTCTAATGAAATTAGTGAAGGTAAATTTCCACCTGCAATAAATATTTTTTCATTAATATTTTTTAAAAAATTAATTTCTTTAGTTTTACTTTTTGATTTTTTATAAGTTTCAATTTCGTTGTTAATAATAGATTTAAAACAATATAATAAGTCATTATTTTTTTTATTTTCTACTTTTTCAAAGTCTATATTAAATACTTCTTGGTTTTGAAAGTTTAAAGTATTTAAATTTTCTAAAGTTCTTTGATTATTATTTAAAAACTGTATATTTTCAGATATTACATAATCAAGAGCAGTAGTAACACCTATAATTGGTTTTATATCATTATTTTTACAGCTATCGTAAAATTCTACGACACCACTTAAAGAGCTTCTGTCAACAAGGGCAAGAGATTTTACGCCAATTTCTTTTGCTTTTTTTACATATTCAGAAGGTTTTGCAAAACCTTCTTGGTATGAGTGATGAGTTTGAACAAATTGAAAGTTATTCACTATTTTTCCTTTTTTTTATTTTTATATATCTATATTATAACAAATAAATCAAGATTCATCAAAATAAAAAACAATTTATTTTAGAAAAACTTTAGATTTTACTTTTTCTATAAAGTTATTTACAATATTTGTTTCATCACCAATATCTATTTGTAAATTTAACATAGTCATTAAATTAGTAGTTATTTCATTTATTTTTAATGTATTTTGAATAACAATCATTAATAGTAATACAATAAATACAATTAAATAAAATATATTCATGTATATAGAAGATATAGAATCCATTCCAAAAAAAGATACACTAAATACTTCAATTATTAAAAATAAAGTCAAATACAAAATATTAACCATAATAAATATTAAAAACATCGATATTAAACAAGATAATGTTAAAAATATAGGAGTAAAAAATATATTAGATACTGATTTAATTAAATTACCTTCAACACTATCATTTTTATTTATAAATTCTTCTGAATTTTCAGATTCTAAAAACAAAGATAGTATGTTGATTACTGATAATATTAAGATTTTAAATGCACTATAAATCCAATTTATAACTATTATTGAAAATATTATAAATGGCACAGCAGGTAGAATAATAACTAAAAATGCTCCAGCAGTAATTAAAAGTATACCAAAACCATTCATCGTTTTTGCTGCTGACTTAATTACAGGATTCATTGTCATTGAGTTAACTATTGTTGCAGATGCGGCAATTGATATTCCGTTAGTTATTAAACTTTGCCCTTTTTCATTAAGTTCTTTAAAAATATTAAATCTAATAATTTCATTACATTCATTATCTTTTATACATTTATAATAATCTTTTTTATTCATTAATTGCTCTATAGTTAAAGCATTCTTTTTTAGAATTTTTTTATTAATTTCATCATCAAGTTCTTTTTGTTTTTCACTTTGTCCAAAAGAATTAAGTTCGTTTGAATTATATACCTGCTGAACAAATATATCGTTTGGTAAAGTGTTTTCAATATTAACTTTAGTTTTTTCTGATATTTCATCGGATATATCATATTCAGTAAATATATTATCATATTTATTATGAAGGTTTTTTAATGCATTAGAAGAAGATACAAAATTAGGATTAAAAAATACAAAAGAAGCGACCCAACCTTTATTAAATAAATTATACAAATTATTTGTAAGTTTTATTGATAATTCTTCTTTTTTATTTTCAAACAAGTCACTTCCTTGACTCAATAAAAGATCCATTTCTTCTGAACCACTTGTTAATATATAGTCTTTAAGAGTGTTTACTGCATTAAGTTTTATTTCCGATTTTATGTTTTCATACAATTGTGACTCTTCTTCTCTTGATACTCTTTTTTTACTAATTAAGTTATACCTAAAAACACCCTCACTTTCTAAAACTTCATATTCACCAAAATCATATAATTCTGGACAAACAAAGTTATTCATAACAGGACGATCAGAAGTTATATTTGTATATTTTTGACAATTTAATCTATATATATCTAATGCATGTTTAAATGCTTCTTCTTCAAAACCTTTTATAAGTTGTGGATTTGTGTTTTGTTTATAAGGCTCACATGTTATTGAAGATAACTTTATGTCTTGTGTTTTTTGATTTTCAGTTTTGTATATATAAAAATTCTTTTTATGTAAATTTTCTGCACAATTTTTCAATTTACTAAAGTTAGTTGTTGAAGAATTAAAATTATATTTTGGAGTTTCGTTTTTTACACAATAAAGGAATGAATCTGTTTTTTCTATATTTAGTTTAAGTTGTTTTGGACTACCAATATTTGTTCTTATAGTATCATTTAATTGATATATATTACATAAACTTTGATTAACAAGATTTGAATAATTTTCATATAACGTTGTTTTCGTTGGTGAAGCTTCAATAACCGTTGTTAATAAACCATCAAAACTTGTAGATTTTGCAATAGTATAATCATTTTCGACTTCAATCATAGTTAGAATTAAAAATATAAAAATAGAAAGTACATTAGCAATAGTAATAGAAGCTGCAATTACAATCATTAATATAAACTGGAAGAAAGAATATCCACCAATTCCTGCAATAGGAAAAAGTAAGCCAAAAGCTACTATTAATCTATAAATAGTTTTTATGTTTGTTTGACCAGTATCACCTTGTTGTGATTTAAAGACCTTTGTAATAATTGAAAAAGATATTAAAAAAAGTAAAAATATATTTAATAATTTTATTATTGTTTCTGATATTTTAGGAATACTATTGAATGTGTTAGTATCTTCTATATTTACATCAGATATATTTGGTACTTCTTTATTATCTGATAAATATATATCAATAAAAAATGATACTGGTAAAAAAGATAAATTAATTGCTTTTTGATAAGGTTCACCAATTATAGTATAAATTAACCTATGTGATAAATTATCTTTAAAAATTAAAGGAGTACAATTAATAATACCGTTTTCAATAGAATCCTTTCTGAATTCTTTTGAAGGGTTATCTACTTTTTCTTTTACTTCTAATTCTAAAAAACTTTTACAATTATTATATTTTATATTATTTTCTTGACCCTTTAAATTAATACTAAAGGAAAAAAGAAATATAGTTATTAATAATTGTATTATTATTTTTTTCATTTTTTATTTTTTATTTTTAGTTTTAAAAGTTGTTGAGTTTTTTGCATATTTGAAGTATTACTTGTATTACCAATAACATCTTTAGTTTGCCCTTTAAACCAATCTGTTGAAAAATCATAAAATGTTTGAATAATTGTCATTGTTAAATTTGTTAATACAAAAAGTACTATAGTATATATTATAGCAGTAATTATAAAAATCAAAGCCTCTAAATAAAAAGCAGGATTTTGTAATGAAAAAATAGATTCAATATCAAATAAAGTAAATACTTTTGATATTATATTATTCGTTAACACCCAAGATAATATTATTCCAACAATAATTAAAGGTATTTTAAATAAAACTTCTGCAAACATTATTATTATATTTTTCAATGCAGAAGATTGATGTGACTGAGAAGGCTCCATTATAAAAATAGCTAATATTGGTAGAATTATAAACCTTACTAATAATAAAGAAAAATAACTTGAAAGTACAATCAAAAATAACCAATAAGGAATTAAAGGAATAACATAGCCTATAAAAATACCAAGAATTAAAACAAAAATATCGAAAATTGGAGCTAATATTTTATAAATGTTTTCGGGTAACATTGCATAAACAAGAGCAACAGAAACTATTATTGAAGACTCTTTCATATCTATACTTCCAAATCCTTCGAAAGTTGGATCATTAACCATTTTATTTTGAAAATCATTTATATCACTCATATGACCAGAAAAGGCATCGGACTCGGTATTTTCTTCTTCATTTGAATTTAATATAAATCTAATTTGATCTATATCTGAAAATAAAAACATTGCAGTTAATCCAAGACCAGCACCAGTAGCTTTTATTTTTTTAATTGAAGTTTTTTGTTTTATACCAGACTTTTTATAATTAAAATCGTTATTATACTCTGATAAATTTTGCATTGATTTAATCGCAGTTCTTAATATAACAGCAGTTGAGTATAATTTTATTAACATAGAACCAAATCTATTATATTCTTGTGGTACTGAACCACAAATATATCCTTTGCTTATTTTATTAGGATTTTCAATACAAGTTGTTAATCTATTTAATGGATTAAATGTACTATGAGTTTTTTTAATTTTTGTATTTGATTCAATGATTTCACTATAAGAAGTACCTGTATTTTTTAAATATCCATAACCTATTACGTCATTTATATAAGCATTATTATTTCTTATACTTCTTGAATTAAAGAATATCTTTGAATATTCAAGTTCTGCTTTACTTTTATCTATAATAGTATAATTTAATTCTTCTATTTCATCTAATTTTTCGAGATTAGACAAAATACTTTCATCTTCAATTTTTATATCATTGAATAATTTTCTTGAATTATTATTTGAAAAATTAACAAAACTTCTATACATTATTGGAGCAATAGAAATAAAACCAATATTTGATAGTTTTTTTTCTTCATTATAAGAAGAATATAATGAAAGAGCAGAAGAACAAGTGTATACGTTAGAAAACTCCGAGTCTATATTAGAACATTCATTGGATATGCAATTTAGAATAGGTTCCGAAGCTGATGCTTCAAGATATTCATTATCTAAATCATAGTTAAACTCAATATTTGTAACCTCACCGTCATTAGAGTTAAAATTATGTGTACATAAATTTAAGTGATAATTATTTAAATAATTATCTTCCGATAAGTATTCTTGGAAATCTGTTATATTTTTAAAAGTTATCTTTTTAGCATATTTTTCAGAAATACATTTTGACACGAAATTAGTATAGTATTGTTTTTCTTCTATAGTTAAAGGATCACCGTTATAATTAATAATATTATCACAGTCTTTATACCAATAATCAGAAGGAATTAAGTTTTTGTATAATAAAAGCTCTTTTAAATCAGAAGCAGTATTTATATTGGTTTTATTATCATTTGTTGGTGATAAAATAACATTTACAGATTTTTCAATTTCTCTATTTAACCTTATATGAAAATCTATATAAGAAGATATTAATGTTGTTTCATACCTTTTGTATGCTTCTTCATTATTTTCTGGATCAGATAATATTTCTTTTTCTTTTGTTGTTAAATAATTATCATCTAAAGGATATAGTTGTTTAATCATATCCGATACTTCTTTTCTATTATTAACTATATTTTTATTTGCAGAATCTAAAGGATAAGAAATACTTATGTTGCATTTTGAAATATAAGAATTTTCTTTATCTGAAGTACTTTCTATTATTAATTTTTCACTTGTTTTATAAAATTTATATTTTGGTTTAAAATTATATCTTTTTAAACACATATGGTAATCTAAAATTGCAACACCTATATCTTCATGAGCATCTAATGAATCTGAACCAATGTATTTTATTTCAGGATAAAGTTTAGGTTGAGAACTTATATATGAATTCGTTATTTTTTTACCCATATCATTTGATAATGAAAAAGTTTTTAGAAGAAATATTTGAATAGGTGTAGTAAATTCTTTTGTTTTTATATCATTTTTTGTTTCTGATATTGGGAAAATTAATAACAATACTAAAAATATTTTAATAAAGAAAAATGTAGTATTATTACCTTGACCTAAAAAGTTACCTGAATTTTGAGTTTTAATAAAACTTTCATAAACAATATAAGATAAATAAATTACAAAAACCAATATTGTAATTGCAGATATTATTGAATAAATATACAATAAATAAGGAAATATATAAGGTAAAGGTGCTATTGCACTTTTTACTTCTTCTCTTGTTAAGTTATTAGATATAATTTCTTTTTTAGACATTCTTTCAAATGATCTATAACCAAATAAAGAAATTATGACTTTATTTGAAAAGTCTTTTGATACTTCTTGTAAAGTTACTTGTTCTTCTGGTGAAGTGAAATCACTCTCTTCTTCAGCATAAACAAAGGAACTGAAACTTAATATTAATAATGCTGTTATTAATTTTAATATTTTCATTCTTTCCCCTTATTAGCAAATTTATTTTTAAAGTAATCAGGAACATTTTTAAATATACCTTTATCATTACTACTATGATATTTTCCATAAGTTTCAGGATCACTTTTTATTATTGAAAAATATAAATCTTCTCTTTCATTAAAGCCTTTATTTTTTAATTCATCAAGATTTATAGTATCATTTTTAAAATTACCATCACCAAGATCTTTTCTATACTGAAAAATTCTTTCTGTCTGATCATATTCACCGTTAACAATTCTTTCGTATGCATATCTTCTGTTTTCAAGTTGATTTCTTAATATATCTCTTTTATGTAATATATTTGGACGTTGAGTTATAAAATTAGGAGAGTCCATTATTTTTTGTGATAAATTTTGATAAGCTGATAAAATAACTAAGTCTTGAATTAAGCTATTATTTTGATTATTTTGATTTCCTGATGTTTGTACTCCAAGTAGATTAAATGTTTTATCATTAAAATTATCTATAGTATTAAATAACCATTTTAATAAAACAAAAACAACAAAAGCATACATAAAAGCGTATATAAAATTAGCAATAAAACCTTTCAACATATTATTTGAAACAGTAGCTGATTCTAAATATGAAAATAACGTGATGTTTATGAAAAATATAACCACGTAGAAAAATGCATATAAAAATAACATTGAAAGTATTAATAAAGTTGGTTTTATGAATATTTTTAATATTGAATTTTTTAAAAATTCTTTTATTTCTTGTTGGTTTTCATTATAATTAAATAAATAACTAACAAAAATTGGTGAAATAACCAGTGTACTTAAAAATAAAATTAGCCATTCTATAAAAGAAGTTAACATATATATAAATGGAAGTAATGGTATTGCCACCATCATTAGAAAACCTGCAAGTAAACAAAATAAACCAATTAATGTAATAAAGCCAATAAACATATAAATAACATCCATGACTTTTCCAGAAACTGTTTTAGTTTTTCTTAATATTGTTCTTTTTTGTTTTACTCCTGCTGAATCAGAGTTTTTAAGTTTACTTTTATTATTAAAATAATTCAAGGTAGAAGCTGTGATACCAGTAGATATACCTAAACCTACTAAAAAAAGACCTTGCTCAAAATATGTAGATCCTAACATATTAATTGTTGAAATAGGATTTATTTTTGGAACAGGGCATTTTTCGGGCTGTTCTATACATAGATCTCTATAACCATTTTCTGGTTTTAAAATTTCATTTATATTAAAGCTATTTTTTATTGGTTTAAACATATCCATTAAAAAGAAAAAATCGAAATCTCTTTCAGAATCAAATTTTGGTTCTGGTCTTGATGTTGAGTTAAGTTTTACTTTTTCAGGTGTTTCTTTTAATATTTTAGATTCTATTAAAATATCATTAAAATCAGAATTAAACTCATAGCCATCGTCAAAAACTGTTTGAGATATTAATTTTGTGTTATAGTTAGGTACAATAGAAAAGTTTTTTATAAGATCATTTCTATATTGTGGAATATTACTTGATATTAGCGCAGTTTTTGTTATTAATCCTGCATATCCCATAAACCCTTCTTTTCTAATATCTTTTAAATTTTTACCTCTTGAATCAGGATTAAAACCTTCTTCATTTTCTGACTTTTGACCTAAATTATAACTTGAAGCAAAATCATTTGATATATCTATAATAGATTCATCAAAAGACTGTAATACATATGTTCTATTTTTAGTTATATCTTCAAGGTATCTCTCTTTTTTCTCTCTATACTCTTTTATTAACTCTTTATATTTTTCTTCATATTTTTGTGGCTCTTCTTTTGGATTTATATATTCAACAAAAAGAGAGTTGTTATTAGGGTTTAAACAAGTGGTCATTTTATTTTTCTTTAAACCATCTATTAAATTATTTGTTCCTTCTAGTAATTCGAAATTTTTTAAACAGTCTATTTTTTTTAACAAATGAGATAAAGTTATTGCATAATTTTGAATTAAACCAGCAAAATCATTTTTTTTAAATAATATAGTATTTTTAGGATTATTTGACACCAACGTTTTGTATTCTACTAAACCTATAGTTATTGAATTCATAACATCTTTATGAAAAAGATAAGAAAAATGTTGTAAATCTGAAACGTTTGGTTGTTTTATATCAGAGTTGTTTTCATAATCAAATTCTTCTACCAAAAGTTTTAAGTTTTTAAATTCAGATTTTATTTTATTTTTGTTACCAGAGTTAGGGTAACTTAATTCTGGTACAAGAGATTTAACGGAATTTTTATAGTTTTTATAGCCAATTATGTCAGATATAATATAATTGTCTTCTTCATTTACATTAGTAATTTTTATTGTTGAGCATTTAAAGTTTTGTATATTTTCTAATTCACAATTTTTAGGGGCATTTAGTTTACCCATTATTAATGAAGATGAATAATTTACTTCATTTTCTTTTATTTTTTCTGCTCGGTATGTCAAAAATGGTGACTGTTCGATATTTTCGTTATTAGCATCATTTTCAAGTGCAATATCATTTGATGGAACAAAACATGATTTATATTTATCATAATCAGTATTAAAATTAGAATCATCAACTCTATTTCTTAATAAATAATTAGCTGAATTAAACTTACATATTTTTGATTTTGTAAATTCATCTAAAATAATATTAGAATTAACATAATTAGGGTTATTTTCAGAATCTACATTGTATTCTATATTTGGTGAAAAACCAGAAAGAACACCTGTTAAAAAGTAAGTAAATATTAAATTTGCAGGAATAATTGAAAGTATAAAAATTAACAATAAGACTATATGTATAATTAATAAATTTCCTATTGGCAATGACAAGAAAACTCCTAATAAATATAAACCATAAACATTTTTTCTTTCTTTTTCTTCAACCAAAAATGTTCCTGAATCTATACCTTTTATTATACCAACAATTAAATGATATAGAACAACTAACAATATAAAAATCAGCGATATTTCACTTAATGTTGAAAATATACTTTCAAAAATATTTGTATACATATATTTATTAGTTTCATTAGTAGGAGATAAATTATTATTTTGTATGTCTGATATGTATTTAAATTCCATTATTTTAAAAACATAATTATCAAAGAAAGAAGGAAATATATCATATAAAGATCTAAAGGCTATATCTTCCTGACAAATATCATAGCTGATTCTTTCAATTTTACCGTCTTCATTTAAACCACATTTTTCAGGATCAACAGGAGGAACGGTATTTGCTGTTTGAGCAAATACAGAAACAGAAAATAGCAAAAATATAGATATTATTATTTTTTTTATGAATACCATTAAAATTATTTTTTATATCTTTTATGTTATCATAACTTTTTTATTTTTCTAATATTATAAGTAACTATATTTCTTTTTATTTAGAAAGTTTCTATATTTATAAAATATGTTTTTACGTTTTAATTTTTTATTTGAGGAATATATTGTGAAAATTTTTTCTATTTTTTTTAAATTGTTTTCTTTTATATAGATATGAGCTTCCTCTATCTTTTTTTCGGTGGATAAAATTTTTAAAAAATATTTTAAACAATATATTTTATTATCAATAATAGATTTTTTTATAATATTGTTTGTTTTTAACAACTCTTCTATATCATAACCTTGATCTATAATATTTTGTATTTTTCTTATTGTTTGTTTTTCATAAGCTTCTTTTGAAATTTTAGCTTTTTGATTTTTTTCCCAAAAATTACTCATTATCTTTTAAATTTTCTGTATGTTTACATTGAGGATAATTATAGCAACCATAAAATTTACCTTTTTTACCTTTTTTAGGAAGAAGGTAAGAATCACATTTAGGGCATTTTTTTAATTCTTTCCATGTATCTTTATTTATACCACATTTTTTTTCTATTTCTGGTAATGCATCCATAATATATTTTGTTAACTCCCAACCCATATCAATTTTTCCCTTTCTTAACTTTTTAATACAATGAAGTCTTTGGGTTATTGTTAATGGTAAGTTTAAAGTATAACTTTTTCTTTTATATTTTTTCTTGCTCATAATATGTTTTTATATTTTTTAATTCATTATTTAATTTTAATTTATATTTTGCCCTTGTTACTGCTGTATAAATTATATTTACTTCTTCTTTATTTATATTTTGCTTTATTTTTTTGTTTTTGTCAAAAATAGAGTAATAATCATTACCAAGAACAACTTGATCAAACTCAAGACCTTTTGCAGTATGTACGGTAGTTAATATTATATCAGCCTGTGAATGATGTTGAACAGTGTTTTTACTAAAACTATTTATGTAGTTTAAAAAATTATCTTTATATTTTTCTATAACTTTTATTAAAAATATATCTTCAACTATATTATTTTCGATTGATTCTTTTTTAAATTCTTTATAGTTTTTATAAATTTTTATTTTTTTTGATTTAATTTTATTTTTTTCATTATTTTTTAAAAAATAAATATCTTTAGCTCTATCAAAATTAATATTATTTTTACCTAAAAAATATATTTTTTTATTGTTTTTTATTGAGTTTATAGCATAACCTATTAAGCTTGCATTAGTTCTTGTGATTACAGTATATTTTTTTGTGTAATCTATATCATTAGTTGAATCATTAATGTTTTCATTACCCTCTATTAAGAAATCACTTTTTAATACATTTTTTAATAAAATGTTTGTTATTTCTTCTATCTTTTTTCCAAATCTAAATGTTTTTGTTAATCTTATTTTTTCAAATGATTTATCAAAAACAAGATCTTCAAATATATTTACACTTCCACGAAAACCATATATATATTGATAAGGATCACCTACAAGTATTGTTTTATTATTATAAATATCTTTTTGAGTAAGTATAATTGACTTTATACAGTCATTAGAGTCTTGTGTTTCATCAAGCATTATTAAATCATAACTTAAATATGGAAAACCTTTATTTGAAAGTTGATAAAGTTTTAAATAGACATCATGAGTTATAGGAAAATCATTTTCTTTATCTATCATTTTTTTCCAAAGAATATTTAATAAAGCTACCGCTTTTTTTCTGGAAAAAAATTTTGAATTATAATCTTTTGGCAAAAAACGTTCAAAATCATCATATTCAGAATAACAAAAACTGTTTAATAACGATAAAATCTCATTAGTTTTAAAATATTTTTTAAAACCAGTAAACAATAAATAATCAGAAACTCTATTAATATTTATATAAGAAGATAATTTATGTTTATATTTATAACCAATATTTTGATAAGCTATTGAGTGCATTGTGTAACAGTTAACGTTTTTAGGAAACTTTTCTCTAGCTTCCTTTATAACTGAATCATTTAATGCTGTATATAGGATTTTTAGGTTAGGATTATTTAAAGCATAATTTATTAAAAAAGTTGTTTTACCTGTTCCAGCCAAAGCTGAAACAAGTAAACCATTTTTATTTTTTAATAACTCTTCATGAAGCATACTATATGTCTTCTATCCTTTTTCCAGTTTCTCTATTTAGTAAAGGTTTAGCTGAAATTATAAAAGGACTACCATCTTCTCTTGTTCTTACAACTAAAACTGTTGGTTTATATAATTTATGTATGGTTGACTTCTCAACACCATCTTCAATTTTTTCTTCTTTTTCTTGATATTCATTTTCAACCATGTTTATAAAGAAGTTACTTTTTAATAGTTTTTGATTTGTTTTTCCACCAATATTCATTGAAGAAGCCATTAAAACTTCTGTTGTAATTTGTGGTTGAGTTATTAATTCGGATATTTTTTTTAATCTTTCATCATTATTAAAAATATCTTCAATATAATTTTGTGGTGTAATAAAATTCTTATTATCATCTTTTCGAGCATATATTTCAATTGTTAAAGACTCATTTGTATCATCTTTTAAACGAATAATTGCACTTGGAGTAACTCTTGGTGCATTTGGTGTTAAGGCTTTGATAATATTATTTTTTAAATCCTCTATATTATTCACAAGAAGTTTTCTTTTAATTATATTTGCCGCTATAAATTTATTACCTTCATAATTTACTATATTTAATGTAGAATTTAATACAAGAACATTTGCTTTTTTTGTTGGTTTAGAAGCAATGTTAGGCCATCTTGCTTTCCATACTTGATCTTTATTATCAAAATATGCACTATCGAAAACAATTATCGAATTAGGATTATTAGGCTCAAGGTAAAAATCAAAATCTTGTGGATTTGAAAAGTTTTCTACGGTTGGTTTTTCATTTCCATCTGTTGCTGTTACATCTTCACGTAACATTACTTTTACTTCTTCTTTTGTATCTATTCTTGTTCCTACTATTAAATTTCCCTGATAATCAGTCACTTTTATAGGTAAATTATAAGTACTTGATTGGGTATTTTTCTTTTCAAATATATTTTTGTTTTCGTTTTTAAACTGATTTAATACACTTTCACTCATGTTTCCTCCACATATTAATATTTATCGAATATAACACCATAAAAAATAAAAATCAACACTTTTATAATCTTATTTTATTTTTTTTTATTTTTGGTAGAGGGTTTCTTTTTTCTTTCAAAGATTTTACAAACTTTTTTATATCGTTTTTTATATCTTCATTAGATGGATTTTCAATTATTCTTTTATTAAGTCCTTTTTGATAAAACTCGCTATCTAAAAAAGCATTATAAACCCTACTTAAAATAATAACGTCTTTTCTTGCACCGTGCAATGTTCTATCTATATCTGAATTATCAAGTAGTTTTTTTTCTTCAAAAATTTTCACCAAAGTATCTATTGCATGAACACCTTTTATATCAACCCAATTAGGATTATTTTTTCTACCCTCTATATTAATTTCTTCTCTTAATGCTTTTATTTCTTTTTCAGGCATTGCATCTCTAAAATATCTTAATGTATCGAGTGGAACTACAAAGGATTGAAATGGTGATAAATTTGTATTATATATAGGATGTTTTAAGTTTTGAAATTCAAAATCTAAAAATTTCAAATCGAAATCTGTATTGTGAAAAATAGAATATACTTTTCCTGAATCTTCATTAAAATCATGTAATAAACCACAAGTTTTCATTAATGGTTCTATAATTTCCTGAAAATTAGGGGCGGGTGAATTTAGTTTTACACTATTAGGATCGTTTTGATTAAGTGGTTTTACTCCATTTAAAAAATCTATACTTATATTATGAACGTGCAGTACACTTTTAGGTACAGTATCTATAGATTTTATTCTTTTCTTTTTTTCCGAATCATCTCTATTAAAGTTTATATATTCATGAAAAAATATAGCATTACCTTCTTTATCTTTTATAGGTTCAAGTTTTCCATTTTCTTTGTTTTTTGTGAATAATTCAAAACCTATTTCCAAAATTCTATGAGCACGTCCAATAAAATCTTTATCATCTCTCTCATAAATTCTTACAGTATTACTTTTTTTCTCAACACCACCTGTTGTTTCAGTATCACCCATAATATAAATATCTTCTCCAGAAGATAATAAATTATTTATCACGCTTTCCCATTCATCTATTTTTTGGGCTGGTGTTAGTTGTAATTCTTTATATTTTTGTTCTTTCATTTTATTTACTCTTTTTACTTTTATAATTTATTATAACATAAAGTATTTAATAATAAAACTTTTGACAACATAAAAATATATTATAAAATAATAGAAAAAAAGGAGAAAATAAATGGCACAAAAAGAGTATTCATCTGAAAAATTTAAGAAAAAGGCAGAAAAGCATGTTATAAATATTATTGAAGAGCTTCAAAGTCTTGGACAATTATCTATTTCAGAGGACTTTTCAAAAGAAGACAAAGATAAAATATTTCAAACAATAAAAAAAGAAGTAGAAAAATCAAAAAAATTATTTAATTTAGACGTTAATAAAAATAATGATGATTTTTCATTGTAAAATATAAAATTTAATTAGTAACACTTATTTTTTAAGTGTTTTTTTTTATTCATTTCATTGTTTTTATTTAAATATTGATTATTTAGTAAATTAAATATATTATCATATAATAAATTGCCAGAAGAATCTGGTTTGTTTATAATTATATCATCAGGTTTTCTATCATTATCTTCTAAAGAAGACTCTGAAAGGTGAAATGGTGATGTTCTTATAAAACCATATTTTTTGACGTTATCTATATTAAATTCTAAATCACAGTTTTTTTCATATTTTTCTTTTATTAATAAAACTTCATCTTTTTCAAGATTTGTATAGTTTACTATTTCACTTATTAATTCTTTTTCATTTTTAGGGTTAACTTCTTCTGAAACTAATGGTCGAAATAAACCTACAACACCATATTCATTGAAAACCTTTTCTTTTGACTTATTTTTTAAATTTATACTTCTATTAGGAAATAAATTTATGTTTTTTGAAGGATCTTTTGTTAACTTTAAATCATTTATAGACTTTAAAAAATCTTTTTTAATATTGATTAAAAAATTATCTTTTTCAGGAAAATTATTATCAATGATTTGATTAGCAGAAATAATATTTATTTTTGAAGCTTTTTCTTTTATTGAGTGCCTAATAAAATCAATAACTTCTTCATTTTTTTTATATTGATTTATTTTTATTAAGTAGTCTTGCTCATTTACATATCTATTATCTGTACAAACAAATTTTGCTTGTGGATCTTTTTCTAATGTTTCTTCAATTTTTTTTATCGTGTATAAACAGTGTATATCAGGCTCTATATCTCTTATGGTATCACCTAACATTTTTCTTAAAAAATCTCTCATGTTTAAATTTTTTGTTATATGAATTTGTGGTTGATTATCTTTTAGTTCATTAACTAAGTCTATAGGTGATAATTCGGGAAATTGTTTTCTTATTTCATCTGGAAGATTATAAGAAATTATTTCTTTAAATTTATCAGCAAAAGCTATTTTTTGATAAGAATTATCTATTTTTTGTATTTGCTCAAGAGCAAAGTCCTTTCCATGACCTGCATAAGCCGTTAAAATTATTACTTTATTATTCATGTTTTTACTTTTGTTTTTTATCATTATAACATAATAATAATTATTATTGAAAAATAAAAAAAACAATGTTAATATAACTAATTAAAAAAAAGGAATTACTTAAATGTATATAAACAATAAACCTATTAATATTCCTAAGCCATTAATGGTTAGAAGAGAATTTAATAAAAAAGTTTTTAAAAATGCAAGGTTATTAAACCTTGATTCTATAACATCTACTATTTTAGCAAACAGAAAAGTAGGTGAAGATATTGATGATATTGATAAAATTATTAATTCAAACTTTAAAAATGCAGAACTAGATATATATAAATTAAAAGATATAAAAAAAGCAGCAGATAGAATTTCTGATGCTATTATTAATAAAGAAAAAATTGGATTACTTTGTGATTTTGACGTTGACGGTATATCATCAGCAGCAGTTTTATACTCAAGTTTAGTTGATTATTTTAATGTAGAACCAATGAATATAAAACCCTTAATATCTCATAGAATGATGTATGGTTATGGATTTAGACAAGAAATATTAGATGATATAATTGCTATGGACGATAAAGAGAGACCAACATTGTTAATTACTGCTGATGAAGGTTCAAGTGATGAGGAACGAATTAGAGATTATAATAAATTTATGAAAGAAAAAGGGTTTGATAATGCAGATGTAATAGTTACAGATCATCATCATATTAAAGGTCAAGGTCCCAAAAGTGCATTTGCTGTTATTAATCCACAAAGAGAAGATGATGAATTTAATGATAAAACAATATGTGGTTGTACTGTAGCACTTTTTGTTATGGTAGCGACAAGAGATTCTTTAATTGAAAAAGGATACTTAGATAATAGTGCGCCAAAACTAAATAGCTTACTTACTTATAGTACAGCAGCTACCGTAGCAGACTGTGTTTCTATGGCAAGTGTTTTAAATAGAGCAATTGTAAATAAGGGTTTAAATGATATAAGTAATGGAACTATACCAGCTTGGCGTATTATGAAAGAGCACATTGTTAATACACCAACTATAAAAGCAAGCTCTATTGGTTTTGGTTTGGGACCAAGAATAAATGCATGTTCAAGAACAGGTGGTGATGGTTTAGTAGCATTAAAATACTTTTTGGCAGAAGATGATAATGAAGCATTTAGGTATCTAACTCAATTAGAAAACATGAATGAAGAAAGAAAAAAAATCGAAAAACAGTTAATAGAAGATGCAATGTTACAAGCTTCAGATTTATATAGTCAAGGATATAAAAGTTTAGTTATTTACCTTCCAGAAGGGCATCATGGTATACATGGTATAGCAGCAAGTAAAATTTGTGAAAAATATGGTAGACCAATTGTTATTTTATCACCTAAAGATTATGATGAAATAGAAAGTCAAGAAATCAAAAAATCAAAAGGTAAAAATAAAAAAGCAGATAAAATAGAAAAGAATGTTTATACAGTTTCAGGTTCTGGTAGATCAATTGAAGAAATTAATTTAGCTGAAATATTAGATAATATTCATGATATTGATCCGTCAATATTAGAAGGAAAATATGGTGGGCATTCAATGGCGGCAGGTATGCAATTAAATATAGATAAAATTAATATTTTTAGAGAAATGTTTGAAAGAGAGGTTTCAAAAGTTCTTCAAGATAAAGAACCACACCCTATTATTAAAATTGATGGAGAATTAAAAGAAAATATTAATATTGATTTTTCTATTTTAGATAGTATTACCAAATTAGAGCCTTATGGTAATGGTTTCGAAGAACCTATATTTAAAGCAAGAATATTAGTTCAGAATAATAAATTAGTTGGAAAAGATAAAAATAATCAAAATACTTTACAGGTTGAATTTGTACATAATAATTTTATTTATAAAGGTGTTATTTTTAACTATAAACAACATAGAATGTACAGAAAAATAGAAAATAATACTTTTTATGATGCCGCAATTTCAATAACTGAAAATTATTTTAGAGATCAAAGACAAATTAGTATTATTATAAAAGATTTATTAGAGGTTAAAAATTAAACTTTAAAAAATATTTTTTTATGATTTAATAAAAAGAAAAAATGAAGAAAATAGTTTTAGTTTCTATTTTATCTGTTTTTTCTTTTTTTCTTAATAACTTAAAAGCAGAAAATATTGGATATAATAATTATAGATGGACAGATAACCATCCTTTGTTATTAAGTTATGTAAAAGAAAATAAAGAAAGAATATTAGAATTTACACCTTACAAATTGAAACACTCACAAAAGTATTCAAATTTTATTAATTCTGTTTTAAAATATGAAAATGTACCTAAAGAAATTTTAGTACTTGCTGGAATTGAGTCAGGATTTAGAACAAATGTTGAGAGTCATTCACAGGCAGTTGGGATGTGGCAATTTTTAGAATTAACAGCCGAAGATTGGGGATTAAGAGTAAACAAATATCGAGATGATCGTGAAGATTGGAAACGTTCTACAATTGCAGCAGTTAGATATATTAAGTGGATGGCTGAAAATCATTTTGATAACAATTATGAAATGGCAATCTTAGCTTATAATGCTGGAATTGGACGAGTAAATAAGTTACGAAAAAAATATAATACAAATGATCCTTGGATTTTAATTTCAAAAAAAGATCTTCCTTCTGAATCAAGAGAATACTTACCTAAGTTTTTATCTTATATGCATTATTTTTACTTTTTAAAAAATAACAAAAAAAATATTTGATTATTATTTTTTTTTCATATATATTATTTGAAAAATAAAGAGAGAAATTATATATGAATAGTAAAAATCCTAATACAAATTCTTTTGAAGAGTTTAAAGAAGAACATTTTGAAGAAATGGATAGATTATCTAAATTACTTGCCAAATATAAATCTGATCGCATCTATTATGAACACCAAAGGAAACCAGTAAGAGCAATGATTGCTATGGAAAAGAAAAAAAATGGTGTAAAAGCATATAATCAACAAGTACTTGAAGCAGAAGCAGATGAAAGATATTTGCAAGTTTTAGAAGCAATAAGAACCTCTCATAGAATGGAAACAGAAATCTATTATAAATTAAATAATTTACAGTTACGTTTTGAGAAATGGCGTACTGATAGTTCTAATTTCCGCTCGGCAATAAATTTAAGATAATTAACTAGATAATAAGGAGTAATATTATGTTAAAATTAACAATATATTTGGACGCTGAAACATTACCACCGCTGTATAATAATGAACAACTTGAAACTTTTAAACAAAATTTAAAAGTTGATGGTAGAATTAAAAAAGAAGAAGCAATACAAAAATGGATAGAAGAAAACTGGGAAGAAAAATTTAGAAAACTTGGCACTGATACAAGTAAAGCAGATTTAGCCACATTAGCATTTAGTATTAATAAAGAAAAAGTGCGTTGTTTCATTAACGAGGAAAGTGATGGAAAAAGATTTAACGAAGATCTTATTAATGCTTTTTATGAAGCTATTAGAGAAAAGGTTATTGAAATGAGTGATTTTGATATAAGTGAATTATCTGATGAAGAAAAAGATAATGATGAGTTTATGAAATTTGTAGATATTAAATGGTGTGGATTTAATATTAGAAAATTTGATTTAGATCTACTTTGGAAACATGCTATTAAAGCAAAAAATAGAAAACTTCAAAGATTGATTCCAAGAGGAAGATTTGATAACAATGTTATTGACTTAATGGAAGTTTATAACGGTCCAGAAATAAAATATACATCACAGCAAGAAGTGTGTGATTTCTTAGGAATCAAAGGTAAACCAGATGATATTGATGGTTCACAAGTTTTTGATTATTGGATTGCAGATAGGAAAGAAGAAATTGCAGAATATAATATTTTTGATGTAGAAAAAGTTATTGAAATGGAAGAATTACTTTTAGGATAATTTATTTGTTTATTATAAAAATATAGGTTATACTAAAATTAATAAAATGAGATTATATGTTAAACTTTGAATTAAGAAAATCATTAAAACCTAAATATCTTATTGAAGATTTAAAAGAAAATTTAGAAGAAAAAAAGGTTAATTCTGTTGAAAAAGCAGTTTTAACCTGTTTTGTTGATATTTTAAACGATAGTGAAAGATTTTTATTTCATAGTTTTTTTGAAAATTATGTTTTTGATTTTGAGGATTTAAAATTTAGCGAAAAAAATAACTATTCTGATATGTTTTTAAATATTGGAGCAAATATTTCTATTGAATATTTTGATATGTATAATAATCAAGATGTTTTATTAAATATTTTGGATTCAAAACATCCTTTATTTAAAAAACTAACTAATTTACTTGGTCAATCTAACAAAATTAAATCAAATAAAAATGCCAAATTATTACTTTTCTTTTTTAAAGAAGAAAATAAAGATGATTGGCAAATACCAGTAGAAACAATTTTTATAGATGATAAAAATAATTATGACACATTAAAACTTTTTCCAGCAAGATCTTTTAATTTAGCAAATAGTTTAGAGAACAAAGATCAAAAAGATTCTTTTACAAGTTTTTTTGAAGGTTTATTTGATATTTTTAAATCCATACTTTTCTTTTTTAGGGGAGATATAGAGTATATATATGTACCACCACTATATAATAAAAAAGGAAACTCTGGATATTTATATAAAGTTTTTCAGTGTTTTACTAAACCACCTAATATTAATTTAAAAAACAAACCTGATATTAGTGTTAAGTTAAAAGAGAAGTACAAAATAATGAAAAGAAATTCCAATAAAATTAAAAACAATTTATATTTAGATTAAGGCGATAAAATGTATTTTGAATTTCAGAAAGATATAATATTAAACGAAAACCCGATTTTTAAAGAAGCAAATTTATGTTTCTTTAATTATGTTTCCCTAGATTTAGTTGACGATACTACTATTAATAAAATAATTTTTGGATTATATCCAGAAAAAAAAGAAATGTTATTTTCCAATAAAATTAATAATAATTTTAATAAAGGAAATATACTTCCTTATAGGAAAAATAATTATAACAATACAATTATAACAGCACCTTATAAAGATAATTTTGACGAACCTATTAATTTAGATTATTTAGAAGAAGTTATTCATAAATTTAATGATAATAAAAATAAATTTAAATTTGATAAAGTTATCTTTTTTAAAGTACAAGTAGAAAAAGATATTTTAGAAAAAATAATAAATAATATTAAAAATTTTCCAAAATATGAAATAATTTAAAAAAAAAGAAAATTAGGAGTTAAGAATGACAAGAATTGCAGATGACATAAAACTTGATTTTGACGATGTTTTAATAGAGCCACAAAGAAGTGAGCTTTTTTCAAGAAAAGAAGTCAATATAGAGAGAACTTTCACTTTTAAACACACAAAAGAAACTTGGACAGGTGTACCTATTATTTCTGCAAATATGGATACAACAGGAACTTTTGAATTAGCAAAGATATTTGCTGAATATAAAATGTTAACGGCTGTTCATAAACATTATAGTGTTTCAGAATGGGAAGATTTTATTAAAAACAATCCTTCAATATTAAATCATGTTATGGTTTCTACTGGTGTTTCTGAAAATGATTTTCAAAAGGTTAAAGATATTATGAAAATTACAAATGATATTAAATTTATTTGTATTGATATTGCGAATGGTTATTCAAGAATATTAGAAAAATTTGTATCTAAAGTAAGAAAAGAGTTTCCAGAAAAAATAATTGTAGCAGGAAATGTTGTTAGTAAAAATATGGCAGAGGTTTTACATGAGTCAGGTGCAGACATTGTTAAAGTTGGTATAGGACCTGGTTCTGTATGTACAACAAGAATCATAACAGGTGTTGGTATGCCACAGTTAAGTGCAATTATTGATTGTGCTGATGCAAGTCATGGTTTAAAAGGACATATAATTGGTGATGGTGGCTGTAAAACAGCAGGTGATGTGTCTAAGGCTTTTTGTGGCGGCGCAGATTTTGTTATGTTAGGTGGTATTTTTGCTGGACACGAAGAATCAGAAGGCGAAATAGTTACAATTGAAGGTAAAAAATTTAAAAAATATTATGGTATGAGTTCTTCTACTGCAATGAAAAAACATAGTGGTGGAGTAAAAAACTATAGAGCATCTGAGGGCAAAGAAGTTTTAATTCCTTTAAAAGGTAGTATACATAAAACTATTCAGCAAATTTTAGGAGGTGTTAGATCAACATGTACTTATATAGGTGCTGAAAAAATAAAAGAAATGCCTAAGAGGGCTTCATTTATAAGAGTTAATAGAATTGTTAATACTGTTTATGGACAAAGTGATGGCTTAAATCTTTAAAAAAAACAGTTGCATTTTTATATTGATAAGTTATTATAAGAAAACTTTTAAAAATAGGAGAAATTAATGTCGGATAAAAATAAAGTATTAGATGCTGTAATGGCAAATATTAATAAAAATTTTGGTACTAATGCCATTCAAAAGTTAGATGGAGATAGTATTGTACAATGTGATACAGTATCAACAGGATCATTGGCAATAGATGATGCTCTTGGTATTGGTGGTTTACCTTATGGACGTATTGTAGAAATATACGGTCCAGAGTCAAGTGGTAAAACTACTTTAACACTTCAAACAATTGCAGAAGCACAAAAAGAGGGTAAAATATGTGCCTTTATAGATGCAGAACATGCGCTTGATCCACTTCATGCAAGAAGACTTGGTGTTAATGTTGAGGAACTACTTGTATCACAACCAGATACAGGCGAACAAGCACTTGAAATTGCAGAAAAATTAGTTAGCTCAAAGGCAGTTGACATCATAGTTGTTGACTCTGTTGCAGCACTTACTCCAAAAGCTGAAATTGAAGGTGAAATGGGTGATAGTCATGTTGGTTTACAAGCACGTTTAATGTCTCAAGCTTTAAGAAAATTAACAGCTACAGTAAAATCAAGTAATACGTTGGTTATGTTTATTAATCAAATTAGAATGAAAATTGGTGTTATGTTTGGTAATCCAGAAACAACAGCAGGTGGTAATGCTCTTAAGTTTTATGCTTCCATAAGAATGGATATAAGACGTACAGGATCTACTAAAGATAAGAAAACAGATGAAGTTATTAGTAACAATACAAAAGTAAAAGTAGTTAAAAATAAATTAGCACCACCATTTAGAGAAGCAAAAACAGAAATTTGTTTTGATATTGAAAATGATAATTATGGTTTTGACCAAAAAGGTGAAGTTATTGATTATGCTACAAAATATGAAATTATAAATAAAGCAGGTGCTTGGTATAGTTATAAAGGTAATAAAATTGGTCAAGGTAAGCAAAATGTTATTGTTACTTTTAAAGAACAACCAGATCTTTATGAAGATATTAAATCACAAGTAGTTAAAAAACTTTCTGAAAAAAATAAACCTAAAAAATCAGAAGAAGAAAATACTACTACAAAAAATAAAAAATAATAATTTTTTACTTTAAATAAAAAAGGGGAATATTAAAAATATTTCCCTTTTTTTATTGATTTTTATTTATATTTAAACTATAATATTGTTAATTAATTTAAGAGGTATTATTATGACTAATAAGAAAACTGAAAAAACAGAAAGAAAAACAAGTAATCGCTCAAGAACCAAAAAAATGAATCAGAATGAAAGATTAAATAAAGTTATTAAAGAAGTACTTAATACAAAAAACACTGTTAATATAGATGGTGAAGATTATGTTAAAGTTCATGAAAGAAGAAAAATATTTAGAGAAGAATTTGGCTTTGATGTAAAAATTCAAACTATTATGAAAGAATTTTCAACAGGTTATGTTATTTTTGAAGCTCAAATATTTGCATTTAATGAAAAAACAAAAGATTGGGAATTAGTATCTAATGGTCACGCTTATGAAAGTAAAGCATCTTCTGATTTTAACAAACATAATTTTTTAGAGAATTGTGAAACAAGTGCAGTTGGTAGAGCTTTAGAAGGTTTGGGTATAGGTAATAACCAAATGTCTGAATCAGAAGCTATAAAAAGTAAAGTTAAATCTAAATCCCCTGTATCAGAAGTCAGTGATAAAAAAGCTAAAAACCATATTACACCTTCTCAAGTAGAAGAATTAGAAAAACTTGTAAAAGAAGAGTTTGGAAGCTTGGATAAAGGATTACCAAAATTATTAAAAGAAAGAAAAGCTAGTAAATTATCTGAATTAACTTTAGAAGATTATACAGAACTAAAAATTCTTTTAAAGGATGAAGAAGATACTGTTTTATAAAACAGTATCTATTTTTTTGACATTTTAAAAATAAAATATAAGTTATTATGAATATAATTAAAAATGGGGATATATAAAAAATGAATAATAAAAATTATTGCACACCTAATGGTAGAGAAATATTAAAAGACAAAATACAAAGTTTGAAAGAAAAAAGAAAAGAAGCTATTGAAGATCTTAAAAATTCAACAGAAAATAATAATTCTGATTTAAGTGAAAACAATGAGTATCTTGAAGCAAAAAGCACCTTAGATAATCTTGAAAGCGACTTAATTAAATATGAAAATTATTTTTCAAATATAGTAGTAGTAGATGTTACAGAAATCCCATATTCAGGAAAGGTTATATTTGGCTCAACAGTAACTATTATTGATGTTGACACTGATGAACAGTTTACTTATCAAATAGTTGGTGAAGAAGAGTGTAATAAAAATAAAATATCTTATAAATCACCGATAGGAAAAGCACTTCTTGGGGAATCTGTTGATGAACAGGTTATTTTTGATTTACCTAATGGAAAAGATAGATGTGTTGAAATAGTTTCTATTAAACATAAATAAAAATACAAATTAAATAATAAATAATTTTATAAATAAAAAAAGCCAATATTAATTGGCTTTTTTATTTTTATATTCCTTCCCAAAAATCTTCACTGTAATCTCGTACTTCTTTTTTTGCTTCTCTTCTTGAATCTTCTCCAATTTCATTAGGATCATATAAATAGTCTGCTTTATTACCAAATTGACCTTCTAATTCGTCTTCTACTAAATCATTTACCGAACCATCTATATCATCTAATTCAAATCCATATCTATCGTCAACTTTATCATTGATAACTTCTGAAATGTTTTCAGGATCAATAAGGTTACATATTTGTTCTGTTAACTCAGCCATTGTTTCATCCCAAATATTTTCTATTGTTGATTTTATACCTTCCATTATAGAAGCTATCATATCACCACTCATTGTTAAATCTATATCTTTTATACTTTGTATTGCTTCTTGAAATTTTTCTTGAAGATTAATTTCACCCCATAAAGCCAAACAACTTTCCGAACCCTCTTCTGCTTTAACAGACAAAATAGCTTCCTTCACTTCATCAGCAGAAGGAACAGGTGAAGGTTGTCGTTCGGCAACAGTGTTTTTAAGTACAAAAGAATGAAGTTCCTCTGGTGAGCACTCGTAAACAGGTGGATTACTGGACTCTAAGGCATTTACCGAAGTGGTAAATAATGTACTTATTATTATTGTTGTTGATAATAGTAATTTTTTCATAATTTTTATTTTTTTAATATATTTTTTAAAATATCTATTTTATTTTTCTTAAATACACTTTTTAATAGAAGTATTTTATGTATTTTTTTAGTTCTTTCTACAAGATTTCTTATATCATTATCTTTTTTTGCACCATTGTTAATTAACTTTACTAAATTTTTTACTTTTTCATCATCTTCTATTTTTGAGAAAAAAGATACTATATTTTCCATATCAATTATTGACATTAATTTAATAACATCATTTAATTTATCTTGCTCTATATATTCTTCCGTAGAATTAATTATGTTATTTATATCTTTTTTGTATTTTTGTTCTATTATTATATCTTCTTCATTTTTTACATAATCAAGAACTTTTTTATCTATTTTTTGCTTGATGCCATTAATATGGAATTTATGAATATTTTCGTTCATTTTTTTTATTTTTTTATACTAATTATTTTATATTAAAAATAAAATAATTCAAACTTGTTAAAAAAATATATATTTATGTTAATATATAAAAAAAAGAAAAAGTATGTTTTTTAATAAAAAGAAAAAAGATTTTGATCCAGAAGACGAAGTAGATATAGAAGAATTTACAATAGATGATCTTGAAGAAGATCTTAGTTTAGAAGATTTTGAGGATGAAGATGATGAAAGTGGTATCAACGATCTTATTCCAGAAGAACTTGACTATCTTATATTTCCAGCAAATAAAACAAGTTTATCTATTTTAGAAGATAGATTTAATCCACAAAAAATATTAGAAAGTGAAAATCTTATTGGGTTTAAACCTATAAATACAAGTTCACCATACATGCCAATAAAAAAACATCAGGTTACATTTGAATTCTTACAAGAATACTTTTTAACAGATAACATTAATCTTGATTCAACTTTATTTGGTAATAAAAATTTAGTGTCTCAATTTAATAATATGAGCAAAAATATTGAAAATGTAATTGAAAGTAAAATTGTGAAAGATAATAAAAATTCTCCTAAAAATAAACCAAAAAACAAAAAAAATAAATATTATAAAAAGAAAAAGAAAGGATAATCCTTTCTTTTTTTATTCGTAATCATTTAATTCGTTAAGCTTTTCATTAAGTTTATCTAACTTTTCATTATCTTCATTAAAAAATTCAAAATCATTTTCTATTATATCAAAAGGATCGTGTATAATTTCTTTTATTTCTTCTTCTTCTATAAAAGAAAAATCATTATTTATTTTTCCATCTTTTATAATATAAGAATCTAAAAATAGATCACTATTTTCAAAACCATCTATTATTAAGTTAATGTAATGTATAAGGTGAGAGCTTATATAATGAGATAAGGTTTTTCCACTATAACATGTTATGTCTTGAGGACATGATATATATTTTTTATCATATTTGAATATAATATCATCAAAATTAGTTTCTCTAAAAAATTTACTTATTTTTCCATTATTTATACTTAAATCCATAAAAAAACAATTTTCTTTTAATTTATGAAATATTTCATCAGGTAATTTAAATGTATTTGGTTTTTGTTTTTCACGAGTAGTATTTATAATTACATCAGAATCAGTAATCCTATCTATTTCTGTGATTGATAATACTTCATATTTATTAGTTTTTATGTCTGTTAAATTATTATTTTCTTTATATATTGCTATATTAACACCTATTTTATCAAAAAAAGATAATAATTCTTTAGATAAGTGATTGTATCCTATTATAGACACCTTTTTTCTTGGTAAATAATCAAAATTATTTAAAACATAACCTGATTTACTATACTTATAATAAATTATATTAAAAGCTATATCAGCAATTATATTATCTATTTTATTAGATATATAATATTCATTTTCTCTTTTTAGGTATTCAATATCAATTAAAGTGTTTTTATTTTCGGAAAGAATTTCAATTTTTTCTAAGTTTGATATAGGTTCTGATCTTGATAAAATAGTTTTGTTTTTTATCATTTCTATTTCTGATTTTCTTGGTAAATTAAAAGAGATTAGCAAATCACAGTCTTTTATAATTTCGATATTGTCTTCTTTAAGTTTGCAACCAGCATTAATATAATCTTTATTTGTAAATCCACTTTTTAAACCACAATCTTTTGAAAAATAAACATTATGCCCATTATCTATATAATTTTTTGCAGTAAAAGGTGAAATTAACACCCTGTTATATTTATTTTCTTTTAAAATACCTATATTCATAATTATTGACTTTAGTTTTTTTTTATTTAATATATTTCTTATTGTAATAATTTATAAATAACACTATCTAAAAAATAATCAATAAAGGAAAAAAAATGAAGAATTTTGTATTAAAAATTTTTTTTACTATTAATGTAATATTATTTTCATTAAATTTAAGTGCTCAAAGTGACTTATTTGGTAATAAAAACCAATTTAATAATGAGCCATTAAAAGTTGAGGAAGCATTTAATATTACTATAGAAAAAAATACAGATAAAAATAATGTCTTTTTATTTTTCGATATTAAACCAAATCATTATCTATATGAGAGTAAACTTTTGTTAAAAGTTAATGGTAATGTATATAAAAACTATGACTTAGATACTACAGAAGTAAAAGATGATCTTTATAGCACTACACAAGTAATGAAAAATAGTTTTTTTATTAAATTGCCGCAACTATCAGATATAAAAAATATTAGTTTAAAGTATCAAGGATGTAGTCCAGAGTTTAGTATTTGTTATCCAGTACAACATATTGAAAAAACATTTAATGAAAAATTATCTATTGAAAAAAATAATTATTATAATCAATTTATAAAAAAAGAAGCATCAAAAAACAAAGAAAACAATAATATTTTTGATAAAATTACAAATTATTTTAAAAATACAATTAATGATAGTAGTTATATTTATAAAATTTTACTTTTCTTTATTATTGGAGTTATTATATCATTTACACCTTGTATATTACCAATGATCCCTATTGTTAGCTCTATTGTTGTTAGTGAAAAAAATGTTACCAAAAAGAAAGCTTTTTATTTATCTTTCTTATATGTTATTGGTTCAGCATTGGCATATGCAATGATAGGAGCTATTTCAGCTTTAACTTCAAAAAACTTACAGATATATTTTCAAGATCCTATAGTAATAGTTATTAGTTCTATTGTGCTTTTTATTTTTGCATTAAGTATGTTTGATTTATTTCAAATGAATTTTTTAAATAATTTTAATAACAAAATAAATAATAAAGTTAATAAAGTTAACAATAAAAAGGGAATTGGAGTTGTAATTATTGGATTTTTATCTTCACTTATAGTAAGTCCTTGTGTCGCTGCACCGTTAGCATCCATAATACTTTATACGTCAAGTACAGGTGAAGTTTTAAATAGTGCAATATACTTATTCTTTTTTGGTTTAGGTTTAGGAGCAGTATTAATTATTGTTGCAACAAGTTTAAATAAAATTAAACCTAAAACAGGCTCTTATATGAATATTGTTAAATATTTTATAGGTTTTGTACTTATTATTGTATCTATATATTTATTAGATAGAATTATTGATAATTATTATTTTATTAATTTTTTATATACATTTTCTGTAATATTTTTAGGGTATTATTTACTTAAATATCAAGAGAATAAAAAAATTGTTATTTTTATTATTGCCTTATTAAGTATTATTAGAATAGGTATTAATTATTATATTGAAGATACTAACTTTGTAGAAGAAGAAAACAAGTATTTTGAAGTTATAGAAAACAAAGAACAAGTTTTTAATAATCAAGGTTTAACTATTATAAAGATAACAGCAGATTGGTGTGTATATTGTCAGCGATTAGATAAAAATGTTTTTACAAAAGACTTGATTGAAAATAATTTTCAAAAGTTTAAATTACTTAGTCTTGATTTAACTGAAATAGAAAATTTTGAAGAAGTTATTTTAAAGCAATATAATATTGTTGGACCACCAAGTATTTTAATATTAAAAGATAAAAATGTTGTGTTTAGTTATAATGGTGAAATAGAAAAATCAAGATTATTAGAAAAAGTAAAAGAGATATCTAAATGAGACTTTAAAAAAATTTTTTTTTATATAGAATAAAAAATGTAATATTTAAGGAAAATAAAATGAGTAACAAAAATGCACTAGATGAAGATTTTAGTAAAGAAGAACTTCTAAATATAACATCATCAGATAATAAAGCTCTTAAAATAAAAGTAATTTCTTTTTTAAGAAAGAAAATATATCCTTCTGTTGATGAAATTGATGGATTAAATAATATTATTTTAAATGATCTCGAAGAAATATTTGAAAAACTTGAAAACAGCAACTCAGTTGAATCAGATCTAATGGATTATATTGCAGAAATAATGATTGAATTTCACTTATTAAACAAACAAATAAATAAAATTAATGAAATTAAAAAATAATAAACAAATTTTTATATTTAAAGAGTTTTTCCAAGAAGTATATGATTATATAACAAAAAAAGAATCTTTAGAAGATGAACTTTTTTGTATTTATCAAGATGTATTTTCACGTTGGTTATATGATATTAAAGAAAAAGTTGAAAAGCTTGATACTAATGAAGAAATAAAACTAAACAAATATGAAATATATAGCTTTTATCAAATTTTAATTCTTGCAAAGAAAGAAAAGTATAATATGAATATATATGATATTAAAAATAGCAAATCTTTCCAAAAAAATATTAAAGAGTTAGGTATTTTTGATAATATCTCTTGAAATATTTAAAATTTGTTATATACTTTTTTAAGTTATTTTAATCTAAAGGAGTATATAATATATGAATATGAAAAAGTTTTTATTTAAAAACATTTTTGCAGTTAACATTAAAGATCTAGATGTTTTAAGTTTAGATACCTTAAAAGAAATGGACTATCTGGAAAATCTTCCAAAAACACAAAGAGAAAATATAGGTTTAACACCTTTCTTAGATGATAGTAATCTCTTTGAAAAAGTTGGCAATTGTTTATTTTTTAAAGTTAAAAAAGAAAAAAAAGACGTTCCCACTTCTGTTGTAAATGAAATATTAGAAAAAAAGAAAAAAGAATATTTTAAATTAAATCAAACCAAACTACCTAAAAAAGAACAAGCGGCATTAAAAGAAGATATAATAGTTTCATTATTACCTAAAGCTTTTATTAAATCTACTTATATTGAGTTTTATATAGATACAAAAAACAACTACTTAATAGTTAATGGTTCATCTTCTAAAAAAATGGAGGAAATTGTTACATTGTTAAAAAACTTAGGTATTGATTTTAATATAAGTTTAATAGAACCAAACTTTGACTTAACAGAAGAAATGACAAGTTGGGTTAAAAACAATGAAGCAAAAGAACCTTTTAATATAGGAACAAACTGTTCTTTATTCGATCCAATTACAGCAGGAGAAATTGTATATAAAAATCTTGAAATTGCTGAAAATAACGAACAGTTATTACAAAATTTAGAACATAATAATTTAGTTAAAGAATTAGAGTTAGATTGGCATGAAAGAATCACATTTAAACTAAATAATGAGTTTATATTAAAGTCTATTTCTATAACAGATAGTTTTGAAGAAACTGTTGATGAAGATGTAGGTGAAGCAGAAGATATTTATAATTATTTCCAAGGAACTATGAATATTTTTGTAGAAGACATATCAGAAATTATTTCAGACATATTAAAAAAATAATAAAAGACAAAATAAAGGTTTATATTTTTTATGTATAATATTCAAAATACTGTAAGAGAGATTTTAGAATTACATATGGCTTACGAAGAAGATTTCTTTGATGATGAGTTTGATGATTTTACTACACTAAATAAATGTGATCTAAAAATAGCTAACACCTTATGTAGAAAATCAGATAATCAATGGGATACTAAAATGCTATACAGTGGTTATAAAATAATTGAAAAATATAAGGATATGCTAGACTCTTTAAATATTAATTTTGAAGATATAGAAAAACCTTGTTTTGAAACTTATCAAATAGAAAAAAACTGCAACGCTTTGAATATATATGATAAAGAATATAACCTATCTTTAGATAAAAAATTTTTAAATGATAAATTTACTAAAATCATTAAGGTTTCTAATGAATATTTTGTTTTTCCAATCAATTTGCACAATATATATGAAATTACAAAATTGTTTAAAAATAAGAAAATCAATATTCCATTAAATATTATTAATCGAATCAATATTTTTTTAAATAACTATAATTATAATGAAAAAGATATAAAGAATTTTTCTATAGAAAATTCTAATTATGATATTCAATTATTAAATTTTCAAAAAATAGGTACATTATTTGGTATTATTAATAAAGGTATTATTTTAGCTGATGAAATGGGATTAGGTAAAACAATACAAGCTTTATCTATACTAACATTTATAGAAAGTAAAAAAAATATTATTGTATGCCCTAAATCTTTGAAATATAAATGGGAAAAAGAATGTAAAAAAACTTTTTATAATAATATAGTTATTTTTGATAAAAACAAAACAAAGAACTTGGATAATTCTGATATAATTATATGTACTTATGATAATATTAAAGATGCTATTATATATTTTGAAAAAATGAATAATATTGATTCGGTAGTTTTTGATGAATCACATTATTTAAAAAATAGAAAAACTATAAGATCTCGTTGTTGTTATAAATTAGCAACAAAATCTGAATATGTTATAGGTTTAACAGGTTCTCCTATGTTAAATAGAGTGAGTGAATTATGTCATCAAATTGAGATAATTGATAAAATGCATATTTTTGGAAGTAACTTTGATTTTAATCAAAAATATTGTATGCAAGAAAAAATAAGAAAAGATGAAATAGTTGAAGAAGATTTTTATAGAAGACAAGAAGAAAATTTAAACGAGCTTTCTTTTAAAATGAGAGAAAATTTTTATTTAAGAAGAAACAAAAAACAAGTATTAAAAGATTTGCCTGACAAGCAAAGATCTTACATTTACTTAGATATAGATAATAAAAAAGAATATAACAATAAAATAAAAGAATACAGAAAAGCTCAAACATTATCTGAAAAGAAGAGAATATTAGCTAAATTAAACGAAATTTCAGCAGAAGGAAAATATTATGGAGTTAGGGAAAGAATTAATGATTTTATTGAAAATGAAGAAAAAGTAGTTGTTTTTGCTTATCATAAAAAAATGCAAAAAAAACTTATTGATGATTATCCTGATGCCTTACGAATAACATCCGATCAAACAAGTGAAGAAAGACATAAAAATGAGCAAGAATTTTTAAAAAACCCAAATAAAAAGATAATTATATGTTCTATTAAAGTTGCTTACTATGGATTTGACTTATTTAGTTCTTCTCAAATGATATTTGCAGAAATGGACTGGGTTCCAGAAATAAATAAACAATGTGAAGATAGAATCCATAGAATAGGTCAAGACACTCCTGTAAATATTTGGTATATAATAGCAAAGAACACTGTTGATGAAAAAATATTAAAAATTAATAAAGAAAAAAATAAAATTATAAAAACTGTAAATAAAGATATTCCAGATGATATTATTAAAATAAGCTCTACTTTAATTAAGGAAGAAATAATAAAAGATCTTGACAGTGAAATATAAAAATAGCTAACTTAATTGTTAGCTATTTTTTTTTTATAGGTTTCTTTTTCTTTTGGTGAGTTTTCGACTTTTTTTTCTAATGGAGAAAAATTTAAAATAGATTTTTCAATATCAATATAATAATTTAAATCATTTACTTCATCAGAAGCTTTTATTGTTATATTAGTGTCGTTATAATAATCTATTGATGATTCTATAAAAGTATCTAAGTTATTTTTTAAAGTTGTTCTTAACTCAAAAATATTTTTAAAACCTGCTTCATACATTGTATCAAAACAACCAATATCTATCATTATTTCAAGATCGTTTTTCATTTTTATAAAGTCATTTACATTACTTTCTTCTAGTATACTTTTACCAGTGTATAAAGGAGTAATTCTTGATATATAATCAGGTAATCCTTTAAAGAAACCATGCTTTTCTCTAACTTTGATTATTTTTTCAAACATATCATCATCTTTAAATAATCCACTTATACTTTCCATATAAAGCTTATATTCTTTATCATTTATTACTTTATAAACTGTTTGGTCATTTAAACCAATTTCATTTATTGAAGGTCTTAAAAAATTTATATTTAAATGGTTTATTTCTTCATTGAATCTTTCCATAAAAGATTCACGATCTTTTTTAGGAAGAATATCTCCATAAAATGTTTTAAACTCTGCTGGATAATATGTTTTTAGATACATTTCTGCATAACTTGTCTCTGCATAAACGGTTGCATGTATTTTACTGAATGAAAACTGATCCATTTTTTCTTTAATTTCATCAAAAATACTTTTTGCGACTTTTATATTAATATTATTTTTTTCAGCACCTTTCATAAAAATAGGCTCAAGCTGTTTTATTACTTCTGGACGTTTTTTCTTTAAAGCACTTCTTAAATCATCAGCTTGCGTAAAGTTTAAGTTACCTATATCTATACCAATTTGCATTATTTGCTCTTCATATATTATTGCGCCATATGTTTCCTTTAATATAGGTTCTAATTTTTTGTGTTTATAATGTATTGAAGAAGGATTATTTTTACCATCTAAAAACTTTTGCAAATCTTTTGGCTTATTTCCATTTTCATCTTTTATTCCACCCCTAACAAGTGCCAATATAGCCACTAAATCAGATAATGTTTTTGGCTGAACCTCTTTACATATCTCTGTTCCTATATAACTATTAATTTGATTTATTTTTGTCGTTAAACCTTTAGAAAAATTATCAAAAACATTTTTATCATTAAACTTTTTAATATTTTTTTCAACTTCATTTTCTTTTGAATTAATATGATTTAACAAGTTTAATTGATTTTTCAATAAAACAGACGACATTATATCAAGTTTTAAATAACCAAATTTTTCAGCAGAATATTTTGTTAAGTCAGAACAGTAAGTTAAACCAGAATCATATTTATTCAATTTAAAACCACCACATGAATTACTTATTGGTTTATCGGAAAGTATAATTGAAGATACAGATTTTGATTTATTTGATAATTGATCTTCTATTCTTAGTGCAAAATTACATATATCTGCAAAAAGTTTATTATCTTTTATTTCTTTTTTCCAATAATAGTTATCATTAACTAAATAAGATATTTTTGATCTTTCAGGATTGTTCCTTGGTAAAAACTTAAACAACTCTTTAAATTTTTCTTTAACCTTATTAAATTCTTTATTTTTTTGAATATCTTGATTATCTAAATAAAATTTTTCATAAGTTTCTAAAATATTATTCACTGTTACTGTAGATTTACTGATGGAACTGTAATTAGTTATAGAAGAAACATTTTTACCGTGCTTATTATCTATCTCTTCAAGAACACCATTTAAGTCTGTTACTTCATAGTCTACATCAGGAAGTTCTTTTCTTTCTGGATTTAAAAATCTTTCAAAAAGAAGATTATGTTTTACAGGATCTATGTCTGATAAACCAAGTACATGTAAAACTAAAGAAGAAGCACCAGAACCCCTTATAGTTGATTTCATTTTTTTTTCGTTAGCAATTTTACCTATTTCTTGATAAAAAATAAGGAAATAAGGATCATACCCCATACTTTCAATTATACCAAGTTCTTTTGATATTCTTGAAACATACGCTTTTTGTTTTTCTGTTGGAATATTTTCTTTGAAATCTTTCCATTTATCTCTAATTAAATCTCTTAGTGACAAATCATTATAAAAATTTGGAAATACTGGATTCTCTAATAAGTTAAAACTTTCAAAAGAGTTATTTATATCTTCTGTTGTTAATAACAAATCAGAAGATACTTTTGTCTTTAAGTTTTCTATATAATTTCTTTTTTTATTATTATTTAAAGAATAATCATTAGAGAAAATAGTTTTGATTTCATCAGCTTTTTCTTTATAAAAACTATATTTATACAATTTTGAAAATAAAAGAACTTTTTCTTTTGGTTCATTATACCTTGATACACTACCAATAAATAATTTTTTATTATATTTTTTACATATTCCTAAAATAGCATTATTTCTTTTTTTACTTTTTTCCATAAGATTATCATTCAAATATGTATCCATATAAAAATGAATATTAGGAACTTTTTTTAAAAAACTTGAATAATAATTATTTTTACTTTTAGCCATACAGAAATCTAAAAATGATCTATTATAACCATCAACAATTTGAACATTAGAAAGATCTCTTTTTAAAAGATCTTTTATATCAATACTTCTTTTTTTAGTGTTATGATATTCTCCCATTGAAAAAATTATATCTGATATTTCTTTGTAACCGTCTTTGTTTTTGGCTTGAAGAATTAAACTACCAAAATCTTCATCTTGAATTGTTAAATTTATAGTTGTACCAAAAATTGGTTTTAAATTATTTTGTTCACACTCTTTTATTAATTCAGGAACATAAGCATACGTAGCTTCATCTGTTATTGAAACATACGGTATGTTGTTATCAATTGAATTCTTTACAAGCTCTGAAACCTTTAAAGTTCCATAACCAATAGAATAATCTGTATAATTAATTAAATTATTCATTATTTTTTTATTTCCTTTTTTTATATTTTAACATATTTTTATTCAAAATCCTCATTAACTTCTTTTTTTAAATATTTTAGAGTGATTTTATATATATAAAACGAAGAAAATATTAGTAAAAATGTGTTAATAATTCCCAAAAAATACCACTCATTTAATACTGTAAAATAGTTTTTAACATACAATAAAGAAAAAATAATTAAAATTATAAAAAATATATCAACAACAATATTAAAAAAGTTTTTATATAAATTTTTAAATATAGTTTTTATGTTTTGTATTGTTGAAGTATTTTTTTGAATATTAATTATAATAAAAGAGTAAATTATATAAAATAAAAACAGTAAGAATACAAAACCGCCAATAAAACTACCATACATTACATTATTATCAAAATCAGTTAACATTTTATCTTCTGGTATTTCTTCTATAACACCATTATAATATTGAAAAAGAGCATATATTTTACTTTTTAATTCAGGCGCAATAAAACCAGCAAGCTCTTTAAAAAAACTAATTGTTAATAAAGTTAAAATAAAAAATAAAATAAAAGATAACATTAAAGTAAAATAAAATCTTTTTTTCTTAAGGTAACTTAAAAATGAAGATATTTTTTTTTCTTTATAAAAAGGTATCACAAAGAAACATAACATTAAAAACATATAAAATAGATTTAATATAAAACTAAAAATAACATTTTTAGAATCTACACCGTACAAAGTTTTTTCTGTTACATTACTAATGGTATCTAATGATATATAGTTTGCTAAAATTAAAGGTGTGATAAAAAAAGCAAATAAAAATAAAAATATTTTTTTATCAAAGGTTTGAGTTAAAGATTCTTTTATTGATTTTACATTTTTGACTATGTTCTCAAAAAAGCCAAATTTATTTATTTTAAAAGTATTCATACATTTTCCTATTTCTTTTTTATATATAGTAATATTTTTTTTAAATTTTATCAACAAAAAATTGAAATTTAGAATAAAAGGAATATAATTGAAGGTATTAAAATTATAAGGATAAAAAAATGAAAATTATAACTCATGATGGCACTTTTCACAGTGATGAAGTTTTTGCCATTGCACTATTAAAAAAATTCACCAATTTATCAAATACTGAAATTATTAGAACACGTGATAGAAAAGTTCTCGAAGAAGCCAAAAAAGATAAAGATTGCTATGTTATTGATGTAGGAGAAGAGTATAATGAAAAATATAAAAACTTTGATCATCATCAAAAATCTTTTTCTGTTACTTGGGAAGAACCAGATGAAGAAAATAATATGATTCTTTTATCTTCTTGTGGATTGATATGGCATTATTTAAAAAAGAAAGGATATTTAAAAAAATTATCAGACAATGTTATAAAAAGAATTGAAAATTTATTAATTAAAAAAATAGATAAACATGATAATGGAATAAAAAAATGGCAGCTTTGTAATATGGTTTCAATGTGCAATAGAGAAGAAAATACTATAGAAGATTTTAATCAAGGTGTTGACTTAGCAAAAATTTATTTAAATAACTTGATATATCAAGAAAAATTAAACGATGAAAAATATAAATTATTTGAAAAAGATTTTGAAAAATATGATAATAGTCAAATATTTAAAAGTTCTAATGCAATAAAAGATAATAGAGTGTTAAATTTTTTATCTAACGAAACAAATATCTTAGTTATGATATATCCACAAAAAGATAGTGATAATAATATAAGCTGGTATGCAAAAAGTATTCATAAATATGATAATAATCATAATTTAAAAAATGCATTAGCTCCAGATAAATATAGGGGTTTGCCAAAAGAAAAATTAAAAACCATTAGTGGATATAAACAAATCAATTTCGTTCATAGGGCTGGTTTTTTATGTGGTGCAAATAATGAAAAAACCATTATTAAAATAGCTAAAGAAATGGTTGATAATTACAATAAATAATTTATGAATAAAAAAAAAAGACCCTAGAGGTCTTTTTTTATTAGTTTTCTTCTTCAATTAAAACATCTTCTTCATCTTCACATGTTCCATCCGTTTTAAAAGCATCAATTATTTTATCATTGTTTGAAACTTTTAATAATTTAACCCCTGATGTAACACGGTTTGTTACTCTTATGTTTTCAAGTTTAAATCTATTAGAAAGACCATTTTTAGTTGTTAGCACAATATTATCTTCAAGACTATCAACATAAAATATTCTAAAAATATCACCAGTTCTATCTGAAATCTTCATAGCACTTAATCCTTTACCGCCACGAGACTGAGATCTATATTGATCAAGCTTAGTTATTTTTACTAATCCATTTTGAGTAATACAAACGAGATAACCTTCATTTTCATTCTTAGTTATAGCAGCCGAAACAACTTTGCTACCAGAAACATTCATACCTTTTACACCAGAAGCTGTTCTACTTAATGTTCTGATTGAATTTTCTGTAATCTGGAATTTTATTATTTTACCATTTGAATTTGCCATCATTAAGAAGTCATTATTTTTAGAAACCTTAGCAAATAATATTTTATCATCTTCTCTTATTGAAATACCACGCAGACCACTTTTTCTAAATGAATTTGAATAATCTTGTAGTTTTGTCTTTTTAACAATTCCTTTTTCAGTAATCATTACAAGGTAATTATTTTCGTTTTCATAATTTACTGGAAGCATTGTTTGTATATATTCATTTGGATTGATTTCTATAACATTGTTAATATGTCTTCCTTTTTCCATATTAGGAATTTCGTAAGCATACAAAGAATATATTTGACCAGTATTTGAAACAAACATTAATGCATCATGAGAATGACATTGAATACTTTTTTCTATATGATCATCATCTTGAAGTTTCATATATTTTTTACCACGAGTATTTCTATTTTGAGTTTGTAAATCAGATAGCGGCATTCTTCTTATAAATCCTTTTTTACTAAAGAATATAGTTGACTCTTCTTCTTTTACAAAAGCAGACTTATCTAAATCAAGGTTTGCTTGTACTGCCTCCGATAAACGAGTACCATATGTACAGTTTTTGTAATAATTCTTTTCATTTGAAAATAAACTTACTTGTTCTTCTGTTTCTTCTCTTATTACTTTTAGAAGCTCTTCTTTAGAAGATAATATTTTATTATAATATTCAATAAGCTTATTCTTTTCTTCAATTTCATCTTCAAGAGTTGAAACTTCATTAGCTGTTAAGCTTCTTAAACGTATTTTTAAGATTTCCTCTGCTTGTAGATCATCTATATCAAGAAATGATTTGAGTTTTTCTTTAACTTCAGCAGTTTCTTTAGTATGTCTAATTATCTCTATTACTTCGTCTATTTTATTTAATGCTTTTATTAATGCCTTTAAAATATGTTGACGAGATTCTGCTTTAGATAAAAGAGAATTAGTTCTTCGGGTGACAACTTCTTCACGATAATTAATGAATTCTTGTAATATATCAAGTAAACCTAAAACTTTTGGTCTATTATTAACAAGAACAGTATTATTGTAATTTATTGAAACTTCTAATTGAGATAACTTAGCAAGCTTACTGAATATTGTTTGAGCATCAAATTCTTTTTTTAACGATATTTCTATTGTTAAACCACCTTTATCTGATAAATCTTCAACTTTTTTTACACCCTCTACCTCTATCTTATCATCTTTATCTTTATTTGGTGTACAAAGTTCGGTTAATTGTTTAACAAGTTTTTCTTTTTTCACTTGATATGGAATTTCAGTTATTTTAATCTTTTCATTACCATAGACATCTTCAACAGTTTCCCATTTGGCTCTTAATTTTACAGAACCACGACCTTCAAGCCATACATTTTTCATATCAGATAAACTATGCACTATACCACCAGTTGGAAAATCAGGTGCAGGTAATATTTCTAATAGTTCATCAACAGATACTTCTTCATTATTATTTCTTTTGTCTATAAGATACAATAATGCATTTAGCGTTTCGATTGGATTATGTGAAGGCATATCAACAGCCATTGCAACTGCAATTCCTTGAGAACCGTTAATTATTAAATTAGGAAAGCGTAAAGGTAAAGAAGCTGGCATTTTCTCAGTACCATCATAGTTTAAATCCATATCAACAGTATCTTCTTTTATATCTTCAAACATTTTTTCACTAAACAATGTCATTCTTGATTCTGTATAACGCATTGCAGCAGGTGAATCACCATCAATAGAACCAAAGTTACCTTGACCATCAACAAGTGGAACTCTCATTGAAAAATTTTGAGCCATTCTTACCATAGCATCATAAACTGCACTATCACCATGTGGATGATATTTACCAATTACATCACCGACAATACGAGCCGATTTTTTATAACCTGTATTATGGTAATTTTTTAAATTATTCATAGACCATAATATTCTTCTATGAACAGGTTTCAAACCATCTCTTACATCTGGTAATGCACGATCAACTATGACTGACATAGAATAATCGAGAAACTTTTTTTCCATTATATTTTCTAAGTTGGTTCTTATTAAATTTTCTTTTAATTCATTTGTAATACTCATTATAGTATTCTCCTTATATATCTAAATCTGCTTTTTCAGCATTTTGTTCTAAAAATAATTTTCTTGGTGTAACGTCTTCACCCATTAAATTTTCAACTATTCTTTCCGAAATTTCTATATCTTCAATTGTTACATTTTCAAGAACACGTGTTTCTGGATTCATAGTAGTATCCCATAATTGATCAGGATTCATTTCACCAAGACCTTTGAATCGAGCTTTATCCATATGAGAAGGAATACCATTTGGATATTTTTCATTTAACTCTTCCTCATTTAAAAAATATTGCTTTTTATTATTTTTCTTATTATTTAAAACATATAAAGGTGGACGAGCTAAGTAAACATATCCACTTTCTATTAATGGACGTAACCTTGTATAAAATAACGTTAATAATAAAATTGCTATATGTGAACCATCAACATCAGCATCCATTAATAAAATTATTTTGTGATATTTTAACTTATTAATATCAAAACTATCACCAAAATTAGTATTTAATGCTACGATTAAGCTTTTTATTTCCTGTGAGTTAAGAATCTTATTATCATCGGCTTTTTTCGTGTTTAAAACCTTTCCTTTTAATGGCATAATTGCTTGTCTATAACCATCTCTACCCTGTTTTGCAGAACCACCTGCTGAATCACCCTCAACTAAAAATATTTCACATTCTTCTGGATTTTTGGATCGACATGGTGTTAATTTACCTGCAAGACCTGATAAGCCATTTGACATTAACTCTTTTTTACTTTGAGCAGCGGCATTTTCCATTTTTTCACGATATTTTTTTGCCAGCAATGTTTTATTTATGAAGGCTTTTGCTATATCAGGATTAATTTCAAAATAATTAGCAAATTCTTTTTTAACCAAAGCATATAAATATCTTTGAGCTTCACCTGATGTTAATGTCTCTTTTGTTTGAGAACCAAATTCTGGATCAGACATTTTTAAAGAAATAACTAAATTACAACCTTTAAGTATATCTTCTATGTCAAGTGGATTATGAATATCCATGTTGTCTTTTGCATAATCATTTACTACCATTTTTAGAGCATTTCTAAAACCTATTAAGTGCTTACCACCATTATGAGTATTAATGTTATTTACAAAAGTTTCTACTTTCGGATTTGAAGTGTCTTTTTCACAAGCAAAAGCAATTTCAACAGACATAAATTGACCATATTCAGTATCATCAATTTCATCTTCAAGGAAATATATTGATTTATTTAAATATGGGATGAATTCAGGATCTTCTTCAAATTCTTCTTGATATTTATTTCTTATAGATTCTTCTATAATTTCAACAATACCATGTTCTGAATAAAAGCTAATATTTTCTTTTGTTCTATTATCTTTAAAGTTCAGTCTAAGCTTTCTATTCAGGTATGAAGTGTTTTTTAGACGATTTTTTATAAGATCAGCGTCAAATTCAAGATTACATTCTTCAATAGCACTCTTAAACATTTGATGATCTGGTTTAAAAACTATGATAGTACCTGTTTCTTCTGGATTATCAAGTTCCCCAACAACTTCAAGATCTGTTTGAGTAACACCACGTGAAAAGCTTTGACGGTATAGTTTTCCATTTCTTTTAACAGAAACTTCTAAAAATTCACTTAAAGCATTAGTAACAGAAGCTCCAACACCATGTAAACCACCAGATGATTTATAGTTGTTATTATTAAATTTACCGCCACCATGCAATTTTGTAAAAATTATTTCTATACCACTAATATTTTCTTCTTTATTAATATCTATTGGCATACCACGACCATTATCTTCAATTTTTATTGATTTTGCAGGATAACCTTCTGGATTTATTTCGATATTAATAGTATCGCAGTGTTTAGCCAAAGCTTCATCAACACCATTATCAAGTATTTCCCAAACTAAATGGTGCATACCTTTTTTATCTGTTGGACCTATATACATACCCGGTCTTTTTCTTACAGGCTCTAAACCTTTTAGTACTGATAATGCATCAGCGTTGTAATCGTTTTGTGACATATTTTTCACCTCTTGTTATATCTTTATTTATCTTAACAATTATATTAAAAAAAGTCCAATTAAAACATAGTTTTTTTTCATTATTTTATTGACTTTTTTTCAAAAAAAGAATAAAGTTTACTCAAAATAAACATAAGGAGAAAATTATGATTTCAAAAATGACAGGAACTGTTGAAAAATCATACAATAATTTGCTGGAATTAAAAATTAATAACATTACGTATGATATTCATATAACAGATAAAGATGAGAAGATATTATCTAAAAAAAATGACAATGATTTTGTTACTGTTTTTATTTTTCATGAAATAAAAGAAGATCAACAAAACTTATATGGATTTTTAGAAAAAACAGAAAAAGAATTATTTACTTTTTTAATTATGCTAAAAGGTCTTGGTGGTAAAACAGTTTTAAATATACTTGGGAATAGTGATCCAGAAAAAATTATTAATATGATACATAATCAAGATTTTGATAAGTTTTCACAGTTTCCTAAAATTGGTAAAAAAACTGCTGAAAAAATATTAACAGAAGCAAAACATAAAATTAAAAAACTTAATATTAGTAAAATATCTAAAACTACATATAACCAAGAAGTTATTGATAAAGCTATTTTAGGATTAACAAGCTTAGGATATAATGAAAACTTAGCAAAGGAAAAAACAAAAGAATTATATGTTATAGGAATGAATGTACAAGAACTAATAGAAATAGTTATTAAAGACAAATAAAAAAGGAGCTTTTAAAGCTCCTTTTTTTTATCTTTTTGTTTTTATTTCATCGATTAAACCATAAGTGTCTCTAACTTCTTCTGGTGTTAACCATCTATCACGATCTGTCGCTTCTATAAATTCTTCTTTACTAACACCTGTTGTACTTTGTTGAGCATAAATACCATTTAATTTATCTTTTAAAGCTAATATTTTTTTCGCAGATATTTCCATATCAGAAGCTTGACCTTGCATTCCACCAAGGGGCTGATGAATCATATATTCTGCATTAGGTAACATATAGCGTTTTCCTACTTTACCATTACATGAAATCATTGTTCCCATTGAAGCTGCTTGACCATATACAAGAGTTGTAATTTCAGGTTTAATAAAATTCATTGTATCTATCATTGCAAATCCTGAAGATACAACGCCACCTGGTGAATTAATATATATTTCTACATCTTTATCTGCATTTTCAGACTCTAAATATAATAATTGTGCCACAACTAAAGAAGACATAGTATCTTCAACTTGCCCATTGATAAATATAACACGTTCTTTTAATAATCTTGAAAATATATCAAAGCTTCTTTCACCCTGTGGAGTTTTTTCTATTACCATTGGTACTAATGAATTTTTAGGTTGATAAAAATCAATTTCTGCTGAAGTTGGATGATTAGACATAATTGATTGGTAATTATTTTTTAAACTTGTTATTGTCATATTTTTATTTCCCCTTTTATTAATTTAAAATGATTTTATTATATAAATACTAAAAAATCAAGGATTTTTTTTCATAGATATGTTTTCTAATTTTGAAATGGCTTCTTGAATATTTGAGCAACCCAATATTTTTATTTCTTTATATTTATTAATTAAAGATTTATTTGCATTTCCTTTTGGAACAAAAATATATTCAAAACCATGTTTTGCCGCTTCCTTAATTCTATCCTCACCATGTGGGACAGGTCTAACTTCACCTGTTAAGGAAACTTCACCAAAAGAGCATATTTTTTTACTTAATGGAATATCATTTTCAGAAGAATAAATTGAAAATGCAAGAGATAAATCAGTAGAAGTATCTGATATTGGAATTTGAACACCACCTACAACAGAAACATATATATCTTTTTTAAATGTTTTTATGTTTGTATTTTTTTGTAAAATTGCCAATAACATTTTCACTCTTTGATGATTAATTCCAAGAGATAGTCTATTTGGTATTTCTAAATCACTATTTGTAACTAAAGACTGTATTTCATACATTATAGAACGTCTTCCCTCTTTAGTAATTACAACAGAGGAACCTACGGCTTCCATATTTTCAGAAGTCAAAAACATAGAAGAAGGATTAGATATAGAAATCATACCTTTTTCAGTCATAGCAAAAATACCAATTTCATTTACTTCACCAAATCTGTTTTTTGATGTTCTTAATAACCTAAATCTTGAATTAGAATCACCTTCAAGAGAAAAAACACCATCAACTATATGTTCTATTTGTTTAGGACCTGCTACTGATCCATCTTTTGTGACATGTCCTACAATTAAAACTGTAACATGTTTTGATTTTGCATAATTTGTTAATTTTTGTGTACATATTTTTAATTGTGCAGCACCACCCGGTGAAGAATCAGAGTCTTTAGAATAAAGTGTCTGTATTGAATCAATAACAACAAATTTTAATTTTTTACTTTCTATTTGATTTATAATATTTTCCACATTAGTTTCTGATAAATAAAATAGTTCTTCATCATTTAACTCTAATCTTTTTGCACGGTTTCTTATTTGTTGTAAAGATTCCTCACCAGAAACATATGCAGAGTCAATATTATTAAGCACTTCACATATTGCTTGAATTAAAATTGTTGATTTACCTGCACCGGGTTCGCCACTGATGATATTAACACTACCAACAGTTATTCCTTTACCAAAAACATTATCAAATTCTGGTATCTTTGTTAAAACACGTTCTATTGAAACCTCGGAACTTACCTCTTTCCCTTTTATTAAATTTTTGTAATCACTTGAAACCCAACCATTATTATGTTTATGTTTTGAAGTATCAACAATATCAACTTCTTCTACTGATCCCCATTCTTTACAACGATCACATTTTCCAACCCATCTTAAATGCTCATGACCACATTCTTTACATATATAATTTTTAGATTTTTTAGCCATTATTTTTCCTTTAATTTTTCTTAAATATAAAAAAAGATATTGCACATGTCAATATCTTTTTTATTTATTTATGTATATATATTTATTTTTCAGGAAGAGTAACTATCATTTTTATAATTTCATTATCATTTTCATCTATGTCTTTTTCTACATAAACTTTTTGTGGATTATTTCCTGTTATATTATTAACGATAACTTCAACATCTTTCTTTATTTCATTTAAAATATTATCATTTTTATTACCTTTTATCATTATATCAAGTCTATTTCTTGCAATATCGCCACTTTTTTCTGATTTAAACCAATTTAAAAATGTATTTGAGGTGTTTTTTTTCTCTTGAGACTTACTACAAGGAAATTCTACTTCCGCATCCATTTCAACATCAGGTATTCTTTGGGTATTTGTATTAAAATTGTTAACTTGAAAATTATCATTATATTTTTCAAACATAATTTCTTTTATGTGATCTTCTATATTTAATAAAATTGGATCAGAGTTTTTAGCTCTTTTGATTTTCATTAATCTATCAAATGCTTCATTTGAAGTATTACTTTTATTTTTATTAAACAAGCTTTTAAATTTCTTTAACATTAATGCTAACCCTTATGAAAATATTTTTTTAAATAAACTCTTATCTTCTAATTCTTCTTCTAAAGATATAACATTTTTATCATTTAATATTCTTAAAGCAAAGTTTCTGTATGCTTTTGAAACCTTATCTTTAGGATTTAAATTAACAAGTGGACGACCTTTATTAGAAGAATGCACTATTTTTTCTTCATCAGAAGGTATAATACCTTTTATCTCAATTGACAATACATCTTCTATTTGTTCAGGTGATAGCATTTCTTTTTTGCTGATTAATTTTTTATTATACTTAGTAACAAGAATACATTTATCTACTTTTTCGTCACCTCTGATTGCTTTTTTAGTTTTCGAGTCAATTAGACCTATCATTCTATCAGCATCAGTTATGGATTGTACTTCTGGATTAACAACTACTATCGCCATATCAGCGTGATGCATTGCATGTTCTGCACCAGACTCTATACCAGCAGGTGAATCACAAATTACAAAATCAAAACCATAATTAGATTCAGAAATTGCATTCATTAATCCTTCAACATTTTCGTCTGTTAAAACTGATTTATCATCACTTTTTGATGTAGGTAGTATATATAAATTGTCTTTTTGGTTTTTGTCATTTATAATTACTTGCTGAAGTCTTACATTACCTCTCATAAAATCAACATAATTATATACAACTCTTCCTTCAAGACCTAATAATTTGTCCACTTTACTTAAACCAACATCAAAATCTATAATTAATACCTTGTAACCAAGTTCTGCAAGTGCAGAACCTAAGTTTACACTTGTTGTTGATTTACCTACACCACCTTTTCCAGATGTTATTGTTATAAATTTAGGTTGTTTCATTTTTTTTATTTTCCTCTTAATAAATTATTGTAGAACGTCTATTTTTACTATGAGCTTCTTCTGTATTTTTATCAGAAAGTAATTTGTTTTCACCAAAACTAACTACTTCAATTCTATCGGCAGCAATTCCCTTATCAATAAAGTACTGTTTTACAGCTTTTGCTCTTCTTTCACTTAATAAAAGATTATAAGATTTTTCACCTCTTTTATCTGTATGACCCTCTACTATTATTTTAATCATATTATGTTTATTCATAAAATCAACATGTTTTCTTAATATTTCTTTACTTTTTGTTGAAATATTGTTTGAATCGAAAGCAAAATATATTGTATTATTTTCTATAATATTGATTTTTTCGTCTTTTGTAATATTATTTTCATTAAGTCTTTGAAACCCTTTCTCTATAAAAATATTATTTTTTTCTGACTCTACTTGATCGTCAGTAACAACTACAGGGTTTACCCCTCCTTCTTCAAGTATTATGTTTTCTGATTCTAATATCTCTTTTTTTGATGGAGTATTAGAACAAGCACTTAATAAAAGCATTAATGATATTGTTATTAATTTTTTTTTCATTTTTTTCTCCTTTTTAAAAACTTGGCTCTATTAAATCTTTATTTTCTATAGATAACGTATAAAAAATTTCACCTTCTTTATTTATAACCTTTAAAATACGATTGTCATCTAAATATTCGGAAAAAATTATATATTTACCATTATTTGATAAAGATATTTTTTCTATTGAATCTGAAATATAAATAGGATCTTTATTATTATCTATATAAATTTCATATTTTTTGCTTTTATTTAAAAAAGCATAAGTTCCTGAGCGATAATCATTTGAAATAACAAAACCAAGATTATTTAGCCTTTTTATTTGCTTTTCTTTTAATTCAAAAACTTTAGGATTATAACTTTCACTTTCTTTAGAAAATACTATACCTTTATCGTTATAAGATGGTGATAACTCATTATAATTTGTATTAGTTATTTGTCTTATTGTTTTTTCTTTTATATTATATTCATATATATCTAAGTTTCCTTTTCTTGAAAGCGTAAAAATTATTTTATCACCTTTTAAATTAAATTTAGGTGATGAATTTATCCCTTTAAAATTAGATATTTTTTTTCTTTTATTATTTTTTAAATTATGCAAAAAAATACTTGGTCTATAGTTTTCAAAAGATACATAAGTTATTAAATTTTTATGTATATCTGGTGATAATATTGGCTCTTTTGAAATTAAAACTTTTTCCATGTTTTGACCCTCATAGTCTGAAACTACAAGAATGTATTTATTATTTTCTTTAATTACAAATGATAATTTGTCTGAAAAGAAATTTTTAGTGTTATAAACCTCTTTATAAATATCATCACTTATTATGTTAGCAATTTCTTTTTTATTTTTAACGTTGTAATTACTTATGTTATATTTTTTTTTATAATCATAGCTTGGAACATGTTTTAAAGTTTTTATTTTTGATAAATTTTTAATAACTAAATTATTTACTTCTTTATCGTTTACTGAAAAGTTATATGCTTGAATTGTTATTTTAGGGTTAACCTCTATTTCTAAAACATTTTGAGAAAATATATTTTTAGAAAATATAAAAATTAATAAATAAACTGACAATTTAATTATTTTCATTTTTTTTCTTCCTTATTGTAATAGTATATTATTTTTATTTTTGTGTTAATATTATCTATATCTTTATAACCTGAAAAATTTTCATTAAATTTTTCTATTGCTAAAGCAACATATCTTTGAAATATATGATTAGGATAACAATCAATAAAATCATATATTCTTTTTTTAGTATTTACTACTATTTCACAATAACTATTATCTTTTATTTCTAACTCATGAAAAAAATTATTATTTATTTCTTTTATAAATTTTTTATTAAAATTCATAATTTTTTTATAATCTTCACCCTTTAAAACATTTTCAACTTCATAAGCAAAGTTGTTTTTTTCTTTTATTAATCTTTTATTAATAATTTCAATGTGATTTTTTTTAAAATTAAACCTTTTTTCTTCAACTTTTAAAATTGGCTGTATATCAATTTTTTTTCTAACATCTTCCTTTTCATTATATAAATTAACAAAATAAAAAAATATTATAGATATAATAACTAAAATAAAAAATAAAAAGTAAAGAATACTTTTATATTTGTTAAAATTAATTTTTATTTTCATTGTCTTTTCTTTCAATTTCAACAGGAATATCAGATTTTTCTATTATTGTATTATTTATTGTTTTTGAATCTTTTTCAATTTCTGTTTTTATCATTTTTATTGATATAATAATTGCGACTAATGCCATTAAAAGAGAAAAGAAAATAATTTTAAAGTTTCCACGTTTTTTTAAAGTTTCAATATTTATTTCTTTTAATTTAACTTTTTTTGATCTCTTTTTATTTTCTGTTTCTTTTTTTATAAAATTGTTATCTTCTTTTTTCTCGCTTTGACTTTCAATTTTTAATGCAGAATTAATATTTATTCCATTCTCATTTTTTTGTTTTTCATTTACTAAAATATTTTCTTTATTATTTTCTGTTTTATTACTTTCTTCTAGTGTTTTTAAAAACTTTATTGTAAATATTTTTTGTATTAAATAATAAACATCTAAATCATTTATTTCTTCAAAATTATATGCTTCTTTATTCTTATATTTTTGAATTATTTTATAGGATTCTTTAACGACTTTTAATATTTGATTAAAATCTTTATTTAATTCTTTATCTTTATCCATCTTTGTTAAAAATTCTTCATTATTGTAAGACTTATTTAACAAGTATATTTTTGATAATATGAATTCTTCTTCACATCCTAATATTTCAATTATTTCAAATAATTGATTTTCAAAATCAGTTATTACATCATTAGAATATCTTTTTTGTATTCCGTTTCTAACATAAGAAATTAACTGTGTTGTAAATATTTTTGCAGGTATATATGCAAATATAATATTTTGAATACTTTCATTAAGAATTGATTCAACCCAAACTTTTCCAAAATTATCTTCTAATAAAGTTGGATTTAATAAATATAGCTTGTTTGCCACTTGTTCATTATAAACTGTAAAATACGCTTTTATTAAATAATCTTTATTTGGATTATTCTCTTTTAGCATTAATAAATATTCAAGCTCTTCTTCATCAATTGTTTTTAAAATATTTAAGTCATTTTCAGTTATGTCACTATTATTATCGAGATTACTTATTATAGAGTCTATTTTCTTCATTGTATCTCCTTAATATTAACTTAATGTTTTAAAAACAAGTTCTTTATTATCTTTTAAAGTTACTAAAACTTTTTTATTTTTTAATTCTTTTGGCACTTCTTCAAAGTGTTTAAAAACTCCCTTTATAGATACTATTGTTGGGTTAAAGTTATCTACATATATAACAATATCTTCAAAATCTTCTTTCACACCAGCCATTAAATTTCCTTCTGCAAGACCAATTATTATTAATGATCCAGCGGCATATATTTCGGCTCCTGCATTAACTTTATTATATATATGTAAATCACCCTCTAAATTATGTTTTTTTTGTCCGTTTCTAACAATATCAAAAACTTTTACCGTATTAATGATTCTAGTAGGTTGCGGTTTTTCTTCTTTATTTTTTGTTTGTTCTTCTTTATTTTTTTCTGTTTTTGATTTAGAACTTGGAAATATAAGTACTATATTATCATTTTGAATATCATCTTTTATTTTTTGTTTTACATTTCTTACACCCACTGGTTTAAAATTTTCTTCTTTTAAAAATTCAAAAACCTGATAAATAAATTCTTTATTTACATCTAAATTTTCAAAATCAATTACTAAAGGTGATTTATCAAATATTGATCTTACTTTTTTAGAGCTTTTTTTAAAATAGCTCTTAAATGAATCTAAGTCATTTGTATTTATCTTTAATGTCATTAAAAATGAATTAACATTTCTAAAATCGCAATGTTGCTTATTATTTAGCATTATTTTCCTCCAAAAACGGTATATATCATTATTTCTTAAAAATAATAAAAATCAACTATTTAAAATACTTTTTTTTTATGTAATATAAAAGAAAAAAATGTTAAAAAAATATCCAGAAAAATATAATTATAACTTTGACCTTATTAGAAACAATGAGACAAATGATATTTTATTAGTTATTTTTAAAAATAAACTTAATAAAAAAGAATTAAACTTTAAAATAGAAAACAACAGTCTTTTTATTCAAGATAAAAAAAACTATATAGAATTTAATGATTTACCAGATAATATTCTTAATGAATTTAAAGATAAAGATAATATAAATATTATTGAAATAAATGATGAAAATCTTAATGAAGATCCTTTATTTATAGAATTAAAAAATATAAAAGCATAAAAAAAGTCCACATAATATGTGGACTTTTTAAGTATTGTAACTATTAATGAACATAGTTTATTCTTTGCGACAAAGAACTCTCTGATAAGAAGTCAGCCAATAAAAGCTCATGAACTTTTTGTGACAACTTCATACTAAAGTCTTCAATATTTGAATTTAAAAATTCATTACGAACTAATGCAGCTTTTGACGCAATATATTCTTTTGTTTCTTTTTTTGTTTTCTTTAAAATTTCTTCTTCACTTAAATGTGTATATTTATTTTCAACATCTTCTTTACTTGAAAGAAAAACCAATCTATACAAAAAGTAAGGTACAGTCATTGTGGTTTGTATATCAACTGCTTTATAAGGTACAGTAATAGACTTAGTTAAATCAGAAATATCAACCTGATAAGTTTTATCTTTTAAAACTTTTGACCATGCTACTTCTTGTACTTTTGTACTTAACTTACCTTTTAATGTTTGCAAAGAAATATCATTTTTTAAAATTTGTCTTTTTACATCAGTAGTAAGCTCTTTTATATATGCACGTGGATCTTCTGTAATGCTTTGTAAAGCATTTAAAAGCAAAAATGGAACAGTAATCATAGTATTATTAACTGGTATTTTTGCATAACCATTATAAGTGTATAAATTTTTTATTGCTTGTTGAACATTAGACTTCATAAAAATCTCCTTTATATTAATTTATAACTATATAATAATACTATTAGAGTAAGTTGTCAAGTTTTTTTTATATTTTCTTATAAAAAAATGCTTTTTAAATATAATTTCATTTTTTTACTTTTCTATATATTTTTTGCTGATACCACAAAAATCAAAATCTACATATAAAATATAATATTTTTCATTTTCTTCTATATTAACAATAATACCTTCACCCATTATTTCATCTTCAAATACATCATCTATTTTATAAGGATCACTTGAATTTTTTGAATTTTCTTTTTTATAGTCACGAATTCTTTGACCTATTTCAGATATTCCATATAAATCTTTGGATACATGATTTAAAAGCTCTATTGGTAATTCGCTTAGAAACATTGAAGGATAGGTAATGTTATAATATCTATTTCTTGAAAAAGATATAGACATTTTTACTTGTGCTCTTGTTATTGCAACGTATGCTAACCTTCTTTCTTCTTCAATAAGTTCTGGCATTTTTTGTTGTAAATCAATGGAATTATGTGAAGGAAAAATACCATTTTCAGCACCAACCAAAAACACATAAGGAAACTCTAAACCCTTAGAAGCATGTATAGTCATAAGAGTTATCGCATTTGTTTTTTCTTTTTGTTGTGCATCTGTTTGTAGCTGTGAAGATTGTAAAAAATCACTTAAAACGTCTTTATCTTGTGAAGACTTTTCAAAAAAACCAGAATAATTTATTAATTCTTCAATATTTTTTAATTTTTCATGTAAAGTATTTAAATCTTTCTTATATTCTTCTTCTATTTCAGTTTCAAGAACAATAAAATTAACAAGTCTATTTATATTATTTTTTAAACTTTCACCATCTTTTATAATTTTTATAAAATCTTTAAATGAGCTTTCATTTTTTTTAGAAAACGATTTATCTAATAACAACTCTTCTAAAGATTTAAATAATGAAATACTTTTTTCATTTGCATTAATTTTTATTTTTTCTATTGTTTTTTTGCCTAAGCCACGTTTTGGAAAATTTATAACTCTTTCAAAAGCAACATCGTTATCGTTATTCTGAACCAATAAAAGGTATGACATTATATCTTTTATTTCTTTTCTCAACCAAAAAGCCAAACCGCCTATTACTTGATAAGTAATATTATTTTTTGTTAATTGGCTTTCTAATGGTCTTGATAAAAAGTTATTTCTATATAATATTGCTATTTCATTTTTATTAACACCCTGTTTTAATAATTTTTTTATTTCATTTATTACAATAACTGCTTCTTCATCTTGATTATGACCTTCAATTATTGAAATTTTATCACCAGCATCTTTTTCAGACCATAATGTTTTACCAAGACGTTTTTCATTATTTGCTATAATTACATTTGCAGCATTTAATATATTTGAAGTTGATCTATAGTTTTGTTCTAATTTTACTATCTTTAAATCTTTTTTATTTTCTTCTTTATATTTTTGCATATTATCTAAATTTGCACCACGCCATCCATATATTAATTGATCATCATCACCAACGACAGTATGATACGTTCTTTCATTTGTTAATAAATTTATGAATAAATATTGTAATGGATTTGTATCTTGAAATTCATCAACAAGGATATGTCTAAAAGAATTTTGATAATATTTTCTAATTTCACTATTATCTCTTAATATTTCAACAGCATAAAGGATTAAATCAGTAAAATCTACAGATTTACTTGTTATTCTTATTTTTTCATAAAATTTATATATATCCAAATAATAAGCTGGAAGTCCAACTTCTTTTAACATTGGTTTCGACTTTTCAGGTCTTAATGCACTTTCTTTACACTTTGTAATGAAAGAAGATGCCGTATCAACAATTTCTTTTATCTTTGCAGAAGGAGGTAAAATTTCATCTTCTTCTAATTTTAAGTCAGATATAGCTCTCTTTATTAATGATTTTTTATCAGAATCGTCTAAAATATTAAAGCTCTCAGGCAAATTAGTAGCGGTGAAGTTCTCTTTTAAAATTCTTCTGGCTAAAGAGTGAAATGTTCCTATCCACATTTTGGATATATCAATTTTTGTACCAGTTAAACTTTTGATTCTTTCTTTCATTTCGTTAGCAGCTTTATTTGTAAAAGTTACAGCAAAAATATCTCTTGGATTAACATTCATTTGTAATAATAGATAAGCTATTCTAACAGTTAGAACACGTGTTTTACCACTACCTGCACCTGCTAATACAAGAAGCCTTTTATGTTTTTTTTCCGAAACTGCTTCTTTTTGTTCTTTATTTAAACTTTTTATTTCATTTACTATATCCATCTTACTTCCTATTATTTAAATTTTTAAAATACTAACACAATTGAAATTAAAAACCAACTCCTAAAATTGGTGATATTCCTGTTAATAAAATTTCTTTTTGATTATTTATAAAATCTTTTTTGTTTTCATCATTTATTTTCTTATCAAAATTAATAAAATAAGGAATAAAAGAAAAATATATTTCTTTAATAGAATTAAAAATCATTATATCAAACTCTATTGATATTTCTTTTTTATATTCGTCAATTGGTGATTTTTGAGCAAAACTTCTTACAGAAGATTTTTGTTTTAATGATTCAAGATTACTTATTTGTAATGCCCAGTTTTTATAAAGTATTTCCAATAATAATCTTTTTGACAATTTTTGAAAAATTAAATTGTTTTTTTGATTATTTTTTAAAATTATTTCTTCTACATGATTAATAACTTTTTTTCTTAATTTTTCTTTTGCTACTTCTATATTATCAAAATTATTTAAAAAATTTTCTAAATTAATATCTAAATGAATATGTTCTAAATTACTTTTTATATTTTCTATATTATTTTTATTATAAAATGAATCTTTTAAATTATCTTTAATATAAATTTCAATATAATCTGAAAGTAAATTGAGTAAAAACTTATTAATATTTTTGCTTTCTATAATTTTATCCCTAATATCATAAAATAAAGTTCTATATTCATCATTTATTTTATCAAAAATATATGTTCTTTTTCTTTGGTCATAATTTGCATTTTCAATATTTTTTTGAATTCTTTTTATGGCATTTGAAATATATTTGTTTTCAATTGCATTTTGTTTAACTTTTAAAGATTCAAGCAACATTTTTAATTTACCAGTATCAAAAGTTTTTATTAATTTATCATCAGCAGATATTAAAAATACTGATTGCCCATTATCACCTTGACGACCAGAACGACCAATTAATTGATTGTCATATCTTCGAGTTAGGTTTCTTTCAAATCCTATAATATATAATCCACCCAAATCATTAACATTATTATATTCTTTTTCCCAATCATTATAAGATGTAAATAAATTTCTATCACCACCAAGGACTATATCTGTACCTCTACCTGCAATTTTATTTGATATAACTACTGATCCTTTTTTTCCAGCACTAGCAATTATATTTGCTTCAGACTCTTTTTCTCTTATGGAAGCTTTTTCAGAAGAAATTAAGATATTATGTTTTATATTATTTTTTTCTAACTTTTTGGATATTTCAATAGCATCATTTTCATTAATTGTACCAATTAAAATTGGTTGACCCTTTTTATTTATTTTTTTTACTCTTTTAACTAAAAATTCAGTTTTTGTTTCTTTATTATGAAAAAACAAATCATTATTATCAATTCTTCTTATTTCTTTATTAGTAGGTATTTTGTATACATTTGTATTATATGTTTCTTCAATTTCTTTTTTATCTTCATATATAGTACCTGTCATTCCAGATAGTGTTTTAAATTTTTTCAAGAAACTTTGAATAGTTAACATTGCTGTTAATTCTTTTTCTGTTGTAATAGAAACCCTATTATAGGCTTCAACTGCTTGTTGTAAACCATTTCCTAATTGACCAGAATAGTTAATCCTTCCTGTTTTTGTATCTATTGTTTTTATTTCATTATTTATAACAGCATAATCATTATTTAATTCCAATAGGTAATTAGCTTTTAAAGCATTTTTATATTGATTTATAAAATCAATATTTTCGGGGTAATATAGTTCATTAATTTCTTTTATTATATTTTTTTCTATAAGAGATTCTTCTATTAATTCATATCCTTTTGCATTTAATATAATATTGTTTTTTGCTATTTTAAAATGTAAATCTTTTTTTGATTTTTTTGCTATTTTATCAAATAACTGGTAATATTTTTTTAAATTTGTAGAATTTCCTGTTAAGTAAGAAGCGTTCATAGCATTATCTATTAACATTAAATCAGCTTCATCTAATATTATAGAATCAAGATTTTTAAAGTAGTTATCAGTATAGTTTGTTTTTGATCTTAAAAAATCAAAAATTAAATTATCCATAGTTGTATAAATAATATTAGCATTTTTATATTTATATTTTTTTTCTTCATTATTATCTAAAGAGTTAATATAATAAATATTATTAACACCTAAAGATGATAATATTTTTTTTGAATACTCTGCATCTCTTTTTGCAAGATAATCATTTGCAGTAATGATAAATGTTTTTTTGTTATTTAATATATTTAAATATGAAGATAAAATAGCAACTAAAGTTTTACCCTCACCTGTTTTCATTTCTATAATGCTACCATCTTTTATTAAATTAGCAGCGACTATTTGAGTATCAAATAAACTAATATTTTCTAAACTATTAAGAATTTTATTAAATTTTTCTATTTCTTCTTTATTTTTAACTTTTTTTAATTGTTTTTTTAAAAAACTATTTCTAATCATTTGTACCTCTAAAATATATAATATCAATATTTTAAGTATATCTTATAAAAAGTCAATAAAAAAGCTCATTAAAATGAGCTTTTTAGTTTTATTGTGGTTTAGGTGTTGATTTATTACCTTTATCTCTTGTATTTTTCTTTTTTTCTTTTAAGGCTTCTATATTTTCATCAGAAGGCATATTGTTTATACACTTATTTATTAAATCTTGTATTGAAATATCAGAATCAAGATTCTTTGTTATTTCATCCTCAAAAGATTTAGGATCTTTTATTATATTTTCAGGCTTATATATAGCTTTAATATTATTTAATTTATCTTGATTAAAACCTTTATTTTCTAACTCTGAAAACAACAAACCAGAAAAAGCCTTTATTTTTTCAGTTATATAAGTTTTTTGATCAATATTTGAATTTTTATTTTTATATTCTTCTTTAAATGCATTGTTAGCATCACTTACTGATCTTAATTTAGTAGGGGCAGTTTCTAATTCTGCACCTTTAAAGTCTTTTGCAAAATCTCCTTCTGGTGATTCTCCTGCTTGTTCCGTTTTATTTTTAAGGTTTTCTTTTTTATCTTCTATAGGATCTTCGTTACTTGGCTTATTAGGAGTATCTATAATGTCTTTATCTTTCGGATTAGTTTCTTTTAAACCAGAAGTTATTCTATTCTCTTTAAATTGTTCTTTTAAGTGCTGAAGTTTTTTCGGTAACTTTATATTATCAATATCATATTCAGCATGTTCTGTTAATGCTTGTAACGTTTTCATGACGAACATTTCTTTTTGTTCATTTGACCAATTTCTTGAAACAAAAATTTCTGGTTTTGTGATTCCAGTTGTTCTTGCTTTTAATGCCATTAAAGTATATTTATCATCTTCTTGTGGAAACTTATTAAAAGATACCTCTTTTGCAATTTTTCGAGTTGTCATTAAAACTTCCTTATCTCCATTTTCATTTTCTTCTAAAAGTTTTTCTTTTCTAAATTTTCCAAAAATTACATTTTTTCTTTCTATTCCATATTTTTCTTGAGCTTCTTTTAATTTTTGTTCATATAAATAAGCAAAATATTCATTTTCTTCTGGAAAGAAATCGGTGTCACCGCCATGACTTATTGCTTCTTTTATTTTTGCTTGTGGATTAAAATTTTCTTTTATATTTTCTTCATACTTTTTTAATTTTTCTTTATATTTTTGAGAGTTTCTATATTCTTTTTCATTGAATTCATTTTTATCTAAAAAGTCATTGGCAGCATCTAAAAAATATTTTTCTCTAAATTTTTTCTCATACTCTTCTAAAGCTTTATCTCTCTCTATTGTACCATTTTTTAGTATATTTTTAGGATTTTTAATTATACTTTTAATTTTTCTTTTTGATTTTTCTATTATTTTTGCATCTTGTGTTTCTAAAACTTCTTTATTGTGTCTTTCTATAGCCTCTTTTTTATGTTCTATTTCTTTTTTTAATCTTTCTTCTAAATTATCTTTATAAATAGTTAAATTTTCTAAAAAGTTATTTTTTAAATCTTTATTGTCTTCCAAAATATTATTGAAAGTATTATCTTCTGAATGAATATCTTGTATTGCAGCATGAATGTCAGACTGTTGTAATGAACTTGCATAACTTGATACGGCATATTGAAACACTTTATTTCTTGAATCTTCTTCACTTTTTTCAGTAGGTGAAGGATAATTATCTTTTGCCAAATATAAAGCTCTGGATACAAAGACTGTATCTTCATTATTTTCAGCTTCATTAGATATATATGAAATTAAATCAGTAAATTCTTTATTATTTCCATAATTAGCACTAACCCCTTTATCATCTCTTAGAGCTTTTAGAAACTTTCTTCTATTTCTAAATATTGCTTCTTGTTCTTCTTCACCTATATTATTAGGTAAATTATAGTTTAAAAATTTATTAGCATCCATATTTTTTTCTTTTTTCTTATTATAGCATAAAAAAAGAGAAGTTAAATAACTTCTCTTTTTTTTATATTTAATAGTAGTTATTAACCACCAGAACCAGAACCATCAAGATCATTTGCACTAAAATCTCCCGAACCAGTTCTATCTTGATCAACATCTTCACCAACAGTATTACCAAGCATTAATTGTATAGCACTAAATGCTGTTAAACCTGCACCTACAATAAAATAGATAATAACCGTTTTCATATTGTTTTGACGTTCATCGTCAGCATTAGCTTTAAGCTTCATAAAGGCAAGTAAAAGCACTATAATACCTACAATACCTACAAGTAGCATAAGAAAATCACCAATAGCATTAACATCCTCACTTACTTTATTTACTCTTTCACCAAGGGTTTCAGCAGATAATACTGTTAGTCCAGATAGTAACATAATAGATATAGAGGTTACAAAATTAGAAAGTTTTTTTAACATACTTTTTTCTCCTGTTTTGTTTGTTTTTGTTAAGTTGTTATTATATAAATAACATTAAAAAAAATATATTCAAGTTATTTAATAATATCTTCATAGAAAAAATAATTTTCTAAAGTATTACCTTGAAAATCATCATAATCAAGATAATTGTCAATTATAAAATTATTCTCTAAATTATAAACTTTGTATATATTAATATTTGAAAAACCTTTACAATTTAATAAATATTTTTTCATATATACTTTATTATTTTCTCTACCGTTATAATTTTCTTCTTTTATTTTTACACAATTGTTTTCTTTTAATATTTTATCTGTATGATCTTCATAATTTAAAAAGTTATCAGGTTTAAAGTAATTTGAACTTGTTCCAAAAACAAAATTATAATCTATATTTTTATTTATTGTACAGTCTTTTGGAAAGTAACCATTAATATTCCAATAGGATGTAATATTATTAGAAATTTTTGGATTATCACAAAGTAAACTGTTAAAAAAACTAGATCCTTCCGAATAACCTATAACATATACTTTTTTATAGTTCCTTGATAAGTATTTAGATAAAACATAGGAAACAAAATCTTTATCGAGATTATAACCTTTATCAAACCAAGACACTCCATCAGTTGAATTAAATGCTACTAAGTGCTGATTATCAGATATTATTTTATTATGTAATCCAGTGTTTTTTAGGAAATCTTTAATATTGTTTTTACCGCCATGAAAAATAACAAACAAATTATCTTTATCTCCTAAAATATGTGGTTTATATGTAAAGAAATTAAACTTTTTTTCTTGAAATAATATGTTTTTATATATTAATTTTTCAGATTCTTGTGGATATATAGGGTTGTTTATTATTTCTTCTTTTTCTTCTTGATAAGAATAAGAATTAAATGTTAGTAATATTAATGCTATATATATTAATTTTTTCATAATTATTTTTTTTTTATAAAATATCATATTTTTTTTTAAGTACAATTTTTTAATACAAAAAGTTAAAAACAGTATTTATTAAAAAGTCAAAAAACATTATTATTGATAACATTATTATCATAAACAAAAAAACAAAAATACTTTTTTTTGTAATTACATCTTTTTCTTCAAAGTTAATTTTTTTATATTCATTTTTTATTATATTAAATTCTTTTTTTATTTTTGTTTTTCTAATTTTTAAAAAATAAAAGATTAAAAAAATAAAAGAAATTATAAAAGTTAAACCATATAATATATTATTATTTTGATTTTGAAAAAAATTAGCAATCAAAAATGTTATTAATATGTATATTGTTAATAGTAAATAATTTTTAATCATTTTTTATTATCCTTGTTTATATTTCATATTAAGTTATATTAATAAAAAATGCAAAATAGTCAAAAAAAAATATTATTGAAAAAAAATATTTTTGATATACTATTTTTCATTATATAGATACAGGAAAAAATATATGCTCTTAAATTTTTTAGAAATTACTTTTATTATTATTTCTTTTATATTAGTTATAAGTATATTATCAAAAACAACCTTAACTAATAGTATGATTGGTACTAAGGTTAATGACGATTATAAAAAAGTAAGTAAAGGAACATATTTTTTTATAATTTTAGGATTAGTACTTATGTTTATTGCAAAACAAATCAATTATAACGCAGAAAAAAACTTTATAAAAAACAATCCAGAAATATATCAAAAAATTCAAAAAAATCAGTTTTATGAGGAAAATAAAGAATGAATTTAAATTTGTTTATTAAAAAAGTTTTATTTGTTATAGCCATTATTTTTATTTATAGGCTTGGAACTCATGTTACTGTTCCATCTGTTAATCCTTTACTTTTAGACTACTTTATAAATAATTTTAATAGTGGGCTTTTAGAAATAATGAACTCCTTTTCTGGGGGAGCTATTAAAAATATATCAATTTTTACTATAGGAATTATGCCATATATTACCGCATCTATTATTATACAAATGCTTTCTCTGTTTAATGGTAAACTTAAAGAACTAAAGGAAAGTGGTGAAAAAGGACAAATAACGCTTAACAAATATACCCGCTATGTTACATTTACTATTGCCTTTTTTCAGGCAATAACAATTTGTAGCTATTTAGTAAAAAGTAATGTAAATGGTATTCCAATTATTACAACTGATCCTTTTAGTTTTATGGTTATTGGTGTTATTAGTTTGATAACTGGTACAATATTTCTTTTATGGTTAGCTGAAAAAATTACAGAGTACGGTATTGGTTCTGGTGTCTCTATGTTAATTTTGGCAAGTATTTTATCAACACTTCCTAATACGTATTCTAACTTTAAAGAACTATACCAAATGGGCAATATATCAACTATAGGTTTATTTTTAATTTTAGGTATTATCATTTCACTTTTTATTCTAAGTGTTATTTTTGAAACAGCTAATAGAAGAATAAAGCTTTCAGGCAGTGATTCCTATATTCAAGATAATCATTATTTACCATTAAAAGTAAACTTAGCTGGAATAATGCCACCAATTTTTGCTATGACTTTATTTACTTTTCCACTTAGCTTTAATACTGCTATATCAGAAATATTAGGGTTTGATATTATTTTAATGTTTCAGAAATATTTAGGACATTCTGCTATAATTGGTATGATTTTGTTTTCTGGTTTGATTTTGTTATTTAGTTATATTTACAGTAAAGTTGTTTTTGATCCTAAAAAGGTAGCCGAAAATTTAAAATCAAGTGGGAACTATTTAAAAGGTATCAGACCCGGTAAACCAACAGAAGAATACTTAAATACTATTAGAAAAAGAATAACTCTTATTGGAAGTATATATATGATTTTAATTTGCTTAATTCCGAAAATTATGGTTGATTATTTTAGTATACCTTTTTATTTAGGGGGTACATCAATTTTAATTATCGTCATTATAGCTTTAGAATGGAACAATAAATATAATATGATCTCAGAAAATAAAAAAGTTGAGCAGTACAGAAAAAAATTAATGAGTAAATTTTAATTTGTTGGTGATATATGAATAGTACTATTTTATCTTTATTACTTCATTTATTATTTATAATATCTATTATTATTCTTGGAAATAATAGTGAAAAAGCTATTCAACAAAAAAAAAGTGATGATTATCTTTCTATTTCTCTACATAATGTGGTTATAAGTGAAGAAAATAAAAAAATTAACAATATAATTAATAAAACACCAATAAATAAAGAACCACTCTTAAAAAAAGAAACAAATAAAAAAGATAAAAAAACACAAAATATTAAACCTAAACAAAATAAAATAATAAAGAAAAATAATAATGATTATAACTCTTATAATAAAAAGCTTGATAGTATATTAGATTATTATAATAAGGTTAAAATTAATAAGGATTATACAAAAAAAAACTATAGTAATAAAAATAATACTGTTAAAAGTAATACTAAAAAAAATAATAATACAGTACTTAATAATCATAATCAGAAATCAATAAAAAAAGTTAACAAAATAGAAAATATCAATACTGAAAAAGATATAAATAAGAAAATTTCAAAAGTTAAATATATAAAAAAAATAAGAGATAAAATTTATTCTAACTGGGATCAATTAGGACACTCTGGTTCTAACTGTTATGTAGAAGTGTTTCAAAATAAATTTGGTTCAGTTATTAATATTAATTTTTCTTATTGTAAAAATAAAAACTCATTTAAAAATTCCATAAAAAAAGCGATTTATTTATCATCACCTTTTCCATTACCTAAAGATAAAAATAATTTTGAAACAAAGCTATCTTTTACTTTTATTGTCGATTAATTAATGATTAAATAACTTGTATTTTTTATTGTTTTTTTTAAAAAGTATGTTAAATATAATAAAAAATAAAACTAAAAAGGATTAAAAAATGAAAAAAAGTTTTTTATATAATACTTTAATAATTTCTATTATAGCAACAACTTCTGTTGCTATATCTGCTCAAGAAAAAACAAAGCAAGAAATAGAACTTGAAAATATTTTAAAAACACTTGATAAAAGTGATAAAAAAGAAACTAATAATAAGAACACACCTAACATTGAGAATGTACAGGAAGTTGACAAAATAAAATCAGGTAGTGAAGAATATTCAATTGTTAAAGAAAAAAACATATCAAATACAAAAAATGAAACCAACACTATCAGTGAAGAAGGTGAACAAACTCAGCTAAAACTAAATAATTATAAAAGAGTTTCTGTTAAAGATACTGAATCAGACAGCGTACCGACAGAAAATCAAGAAGTTAAAAATGATGAACAAAACGACTATGGACATATCTTCTTATTAAATATACCTATTAATACAAAACTTTATACTAATGAGGACTTGTATATATATCCATATCGTGAAGGAGTTATATTTAATGATGGTAAAATTGTCAGTGAATCACCATTAAAAAACACTTTAAAAACAACTTTTTGTTATATGAAAGTAAAAGAATCAGGACAAGTTAGAAGATTGAAGTCAAGCGAAGATAAATTTATAACTATTACTGGAAACAACTCAACAAATAAAACATATAGTAATGGAAGTGAAAATGTTGAACTTTATGAAACAACTTTCACAATAGATAATGAGCACATAGATGGTATAAGATGTTTAACAACAGAGAAAAATCTACCTTTAACTGTTGAAGATCTAAATAAAGAAACTGATAACTTATTTAAATTTGAATTTCCAGAAATTATAGATATATAATTATGAATATAGAATTATCTGAAAACGAACTCTATGAAAATGGTGTCTATTTTTTTATTGAAGAAATAGACAGCCTTATTTTTTTTCAAGAGAACAACAGAGGATACTTTTTAACAGATATAGAAGATGAAAAAGATGATAGTGATGATGTTGACTACTTTTCTTATTATTTAGAAAAAAATAAAATTGTTATTAAACATGAAAATAAAACTTATGGAATAAAAATAATAAGTAAAAAAGAAAACTTTTTTATTTGTGACTTTTTCATAAAAGAAGACAGTGATAAAATAAAATATAATGAAATAAAAATGGTTTTTGAATTTATCACAGAAGATGACTTTGAGCCAGTTTCAACTTTAGACATATTTAAAAGTCTTAACAAAAACAAAAAATTAACTATTATAGTTATTGAATTATTTTTATTATTAATTTTATTTTTATTAATAAATAATTTAGCAGTATTGCAAAATCTTCATTTTGTATTACAATTATTATTAACAATAGTTTTATTTTTGTTTTTAAATAAAACTTTGTTTTTAAGAATATTAAATAACATTTATAAAAGGTAAAAAATATTAATACTTTAAACATTTTCATATTTGGGAATCAGTAAAATTAATCATATTAATTTTATTGGTTCCTTTTTTTTACAAAAAAGAGGGCATTAAATGAGTAACAATGTAGCAAAGATAAATCAAAACAAAAACCATCAATCTGAACTTACTGAATATCTAAAATCAAGTAAGCCACTTAATATTAGTCATATATATATGGACGTTAGAAAATCTAAAATTAATACAGAAAATCATAAAAAAATAATTAATGCTATAGAAGATAATAAAAACACTATATCTAATGGAATGGCTGGTTCTGGTAAGACATTTATAGCTTTGAATTTAGGGATTCAAAAGGCACTTGAAGGAGTTTTTGATAAGGTTGTAGTATTTAGAAGTACAGTTAGTGTAAGAGATAATGGTTTTTTACCTGGAAGTGAAAAAGATAAAAATGCACCTTTTGAGCTACCTTATCAAGAATTACTTTGTGAAACATTTAACTCACAATCTTTAGAGCTATATTTTAAACTTGTAAATGATAAAATGTTTAAGTTTGAATCAACTGCATTTAATCAAGGTAGAACAATATCAAATTCTTTTATTATTGTTGATGAAACACAAAACTTAACTTATGGAGAAATATATAATTTATACACACGTATTGGAAAAAACAGTGTAATACATTTTTGTGGTGATTATAAAAAGCAAACATTTTTAAGAAAAGAAAAGTCAGGTTTTGAAAAATTTATAAAAGTTATAAATAGTTGTGAAAAACTAAAAAAACGTTTTGAATATGTTGAAATGGGATTTGACGATATTGTTAGAAATGAACAAGTTAAAGATTTTATAATTGCAGACTATCTTTATGAAAAAAATAATAAAAAAGAGAACAGTTAAGTTCTCTTTTTTTGTATAGTAAAAAGCTCTTTTTTAAGAGCTTTTTTTTATGAGTATATAATATCTCTAGCTTCCATGATTAATTCATTAGCTTTATCTAAATCAACAAAGATAAGTTCACAAAGTTCATCATTAGCAAGGTCAGATAGATCAACCATATTATCAATACCTTTATTTAATAATTGTTCTAATATAAAATTATTCATAGAATCAAGATCTTTTAAATTTGTTTCAATTGACGATAATTTTAAATTTCTTGCAGAAACTTTATCTTGTGCTGTTTCAAATAGAAACTTAGCAGAATCTTCATCTATATCAAGTATTTCAGCTATATGAGTAGGTGATATTTCTACAATATCGTCTATAGATTTAAATACACCTGAAAATGCTACCATTTCAGCACTATCTTCATCAAGTTTAAGCTCTTTTGAAAAATAATCGATCAAATATAAATTATCTTGTTCATATTTTTCTTCTGTTGTTAGAATAACTTTTTCAGATAAGAACTGATTAATTGCTTTTAGTCTAATTTTATTTTGAGAACTCAAATTTTCAAAATCTTCTATTGATAAAAATACAAAAATTTTATTATCTTCAACAATAACTTTTTCAATTTCGAGATCTTTAAATAAATTTACAACATATTCACCTTCATTACCAGACCATTTTAAAAGATCTATACTACCACCGTTTAAATGCTCAATTATTGAATTAATCCTTGAACCTTTTGCACCAACACAAGAGCCTATTGGATCAAGGTTTTTATCACTTGTATAAACACTTGCTATAATTTTTTTATCAGAATTAAAATAAACATCTTTTACTTCAATAACTTCATTATATACTTCTGGTATTTCTTTCTTAAATAAGCCTTTTATAAATTCTTCACCTGTTCTTGTGAATACAATATTATTTGACAGATCTTCTTTATCAATTGCAGCCCAATAATTATTACCAACTTTTAATTTTTCATCTTTATTAATTAAGTTATCAAAAGGAAGTATACCACTGTATTCTGAATTAAAGTCAACTCTATAAATACGTTTTTTCAAGTCATAGCTTCTTACAATAATATTAATTAAATTGTTGTTACTTTCTAACACGTGTTTTTTTATTTTTTCTTTCTTCAGATTTTGAATTGAAGAATTTAATAATTGTTTTGCAATAGTTGCATTATTTCTTTTTAATTCATAGTTTTCTAAAGATTCTACTATTTGATCTCCAACTTCAAAATTTGAGTCTTTATTTTCAACATCAGAAAGTCTAACTTCAAACAAATCATTTACTTCTTCTGAATCATCAGAAACAACATTCCACATTCTATATGTAGACATTTTGTAAGATTTTGGATCAATATCTACTTTTATGATTGCTTCTTTTCCAAAAGGTTGCCTTAAAGTTTTAGGGAAAACCTCATTTTCAAGTAAATTAATGACATCTGATTTTTCCAAATCTTCTTTTAATGAAACCATTTCTACTGTTTCTTTTAAAGCTTTTTCATCTATAATATTCATAACTTCTCCTTATATAATAAAAAAAATCATCGTAATGATGATTTCTTAATAAAAATAATATCTATCATTATAATAAACTTTAAAATTTTATTTGTCAATATTTAAATTTTAAAAAAATATATGTTATAATAAAATAAAAAGGAAATATAAATGAGAAACGACACATTTCAAAAAATTGAAACAAAAATGCAAAAAGCTATAAAATCTCATAATTTAGAAAGAGATAAGCTTTTTGTTGTTGTTTTAAAAAATCCAGAAGAAGAAATAAGGTTTTCCCTTTGTTCTTTAGAAAATAATGAATATAATATTATTGGTAACTTAAATGAAATAAATAAAGTTAAACTAGGTGAAAATTTTTCAGGATTTTATCAAAACTTAAAAGATTCTGAAAGCCAAGAAGTTATTAATGTATTGGGCAACACCAAAGCTGCAAAGTTTGTTAAAAAAGAATTTTCAGATTTAAAAGAAGATATTAATAAATCTAACAAAGATAAATTCATTCATCAAAACAATAAAAAAAAAACAAAATTTAAAAAATAAAAATTAAATAAAAAAAAAGAAGCAAATGCTTCTTTTTAATTTTCTACTTTTTCAACTTCTTTATCATAAAAGTCCATAGCTGTTTCTCTTCCAAGCATAAATATTGAAACTTTAATAATATTATCTTTTATATTTTTAATAGTACCTTCATAATTAGCAAAAGGTCCTGTTAAAACTCTAACTGTATCACCTTCATCAAATTTACCTTTATTAACTACACCTTCTTCATGATCGCTGATAGATTTAAATACAGATTCTATTTCACGGTTAGATATAGGAGATGGTAAACCTACGTTTATCTTTGATCCTCCTTGAACAAAGCCACTTACTTTATCTGCACTTTTTATAGCCTGATATAAAGCTTCATCCATTTCTGCAAGTATAAAAATATAGTTACCATAAATTCTTTTTTCTTTTATTTTTTCAGTTTTACCAACACCTTTAACTTTTTCTTTATATAAAGGTATTAAAATTTGTTCAACTTTATCTTGAAGACCAGACAATACTATTTTACAAGCAATATTTTTACGAGCTTTTTTTTCAACATTGCTTTGTGTCTGTATTAAATACCACTTACTATTTGGATTTTGTTTTTCAAGTGTTGGTGTTTTATTTTCTATATGTTCTATATATTCTTCTTGATTCATTTTCATTATTGAATTCCTCTTTAAAATGATATATATTGATAATAACAAAAAAAAATAATTATTTCAAACAATATTTTTATAAAAGGTTAACTAAATGAAAAAAAATTATATTTATATTTTACAAAAAAGAAACATTCCTAAAGAAATAAAAATTGGAGTAACTGATGATATTGATAAAAGACTTAAAAATATACAAACAGGTAACTCAAGTGAAATAATTGTTTATTATATTGAAGAAAGAGAAGACGCTTATAAAGTAGAAAAAAAGCTTCATAATTTTTTTGATAAGTACAGGCTTGAAAAAGGGGAATGGTTTTTAATAGATCCTAAAATAGTAAGAAAAAAGATTTTTCAAATACACTGAAAAATCTTTTCTTATTTTTATAGTTCCCTATCTAACATAATTTTTAAACTATCATAAACTTTTTCTTTATCTTGTGTGATATATGCATTAACCTTATATTTACCGTTAACTATTAGGGTTGGAACAGTTCTTACATTATATTTTTTTGTCATGTCTTTCGCATATTTAACTTTTTCTTTTATGTAATGAGAATTTAAATTACTTAATATTAAATTTTTCTCTTTATAGTCATCCATAATAGATATAGCAAGTTCATCTGATATTTTTTTATTTTTTAGAACAGCCTCATTGTAATATTTTTCAGAAAAAACACTTTCCACATCAAGAACATTTGCAGTATAATAGTGTTTAGCTGCTGTCTCTGATAGGCTTCCAAAATAAAAAGGAATCTTTTCAAACTCTATCTTATCTTGATAATTGTTATCTTTTATCCATTTATGTATTTTTTTCTCCATTTCTAAACAATGTGGACAACCATAATAAAAATACATTTGAAGAACAGGTTTATCTGACTTTATTTCTTTTCCACTTATAGTTTCATAAGTGTTACCAAAAACTGAAAAGCTCATTATGAATGTTAATAAAAATAAAATGTTTTTCATTTTTTAATCTCCTTAATATTAGTATTTTTATTGTATTTTGTTATTTTCATAAGTCAATAAAAAAGGCTATTTAAAATAGCCTTTCTTTTTTAATAATCAAATATATTATAATTAAATAACTCTATTTTTCTTTTTGGAGATTTTATAGTATTGTTTTCATATCTATAATATTTTTCTATATAATCTTTATAAATATTATCATTTCTTTCTATACCATGACCACCAATTCTATATATTAGTGATAATTTTTTATAGGCAATTTGTTCATTTTGATTTGCAGCCATTTTATAGAAATTTACTGCCATTTTGTAATCTTTTTGAATATCATATTTCCCCTCATAAAATATATCACCAAGTCTTAATTGAGCTTCAACTGAACCTTCGTCAGCGGCTACTTTTAACCAATCCATACCTTTATCTATTTGGAAAGATTCTTTTTCAGTAGCATTTAACATAAGGTGTAACATACCAGCTTTATAAGCAGATCTTGTATGTCCGTGTAAAGCGGCTGTTTCAAACCAATCAAGTGCTTCTTGTTGATCTTTTACAGCACCGAAACCATTTGATATATTATCAGCTAATTCATACATAGAATCAACATGACCTTCTTCAGCACCTCTTTCGAACCATTTAGTTGCTAAATTATAGTTAGGTGCAATATTATATCCTGTTTTATAAGTTTTTCCGATATTATAAATAGCACCCGAATGACCTTTATCTGCAACTCTTTCAAGAATCCTTAACCCTCTCGGAACATTTTGAGAAGTTCCAACACCAGCAACAAGCATATTACCTACATAATATTCTGCTCTTGCATTTCCTTGTTCCATTGCTTTTGTGTACCAGAAAAAAGCTCTCTCGAAATCTTTTTTATAGTCACCATTTCTATAAATATCACCAAGATAAAGTTGGGCAAAAAGATTATTTTCATTTAATGCTTGCTCTGTTAAAAAACCTACTATAGCTCCCATATTTTCTGATACACCCTGATTGTTTTTTATCATTATTTGTGTATTCATAATTGCAGAGTCTAATTTTTGGTTGGCAGCTTTTATAAACCATTTTAAAGCCTCATCATAATTTTCCTTTAAATAATGTTGTTCACCTATATAAAATTGAGCGAGTGGATTTGTTTGATTTTGTTCCCAAATTTCTTTTGAAAATATCATCCTTTCATCTTCACTTGCATTAACATTAGAAAATAAAACAATTGAAGACATTGCTGTTAAAATAATAGATATTTTTTTTAAGTTCATTTTTTATCCTTTTTTATGTTATTACTTATAATTAAATTATATTTTTTATTTTTTTTGTCAATAACTATCTTTAATTAAAAAATTGAATTAATTTTTGTAATTTAGGGTTGTTTTTTATTTCTTTTTCGGCTTCTTTTGTCTTATTAGGAATTACTTTTATTATTTTTTTCTTACAATACTTTTTGTTATTATAAATTTTATTTTCATAATCGTTAGTATCTTCTAAATTATAATTATTTTTTATATTTTTTATTTTTGAATCTACAATTCTTTTTAATAAATTTTCTTCTATAGCACATCTATAATTTATTAATGAATTATTATTTATGTCTATTACACACTTACCTTTTTTATTTTTACCAAGAGTATTATAATGCATATTAACACCATAAATAGGATTAAAAATATTATTTTTATATTCTTGGCAATTTAACATTTTTTTCATAGATAATGCTATTTGGTATTTATAATTGTTAAAAACTTTTTCCGATATTTTTGTTTCATAATTATTATCGGCAGTTTCATATTTAATAAAATTAACTGTTTGTGCAGTTAAACAAGTATTAAATATTATTAATGATAACAATATTAATATTTTTTTTACTTTTTTCATTTTTAATTATTTTTTTTTATATAATATTTAATTGATAATAAAAGTCAATTTTTTTGACTTTTAGTATTTTTTATCTAAACTATAAAAAATTAATTTAAAAGAGGATATTAATTATATGTCAGAAAAAAAGTTTCAAATTAGAAATGTTCATTTAAAAGAAAGTAATTTTAAATTTCAAGGCGAAGAAATATTTTATACAGATAGAGAAAGATTTAATACATTAAAATATCAAATTAATTTAAAAGAAATAGAATATAACAAAATATCAGATAATCAATATTTATCTAATCTTGGTGTTGTTGTTAGAGGTATAGTACCTAAAAAAGATGCTAAAAATGAAAATGAAATAGAAACTATGTTTGAAGTTGGCTGTTTATACAGTTGTCTAAGTGATATAGAAGGTTTTTCAGAAGAAGAAATATTTAAAATTCAACACATAAACTTATCTCAAATACTATATCCTTATGTAAGAAGTGAGGTTAATAGAATTATGAGTGATACGGTTATTCCAAAGATACAATTACAGTTGATTGACTTTGCAACAGTTTATTTTAATAAATTTGAAAAAAATAAAGTGGAACAAAAAGAAAGCACTGAATAATCAGTGCTTTTTTAATCATTTTCTTCCTTCATATTTAGGTCTAACAACTTAACTTTATCCAAGCTTTTTGTTAGCTTATTAAAACTCACTTCAATATCTTTCTGATTTTTAAATACATTGTCAGATAACTTTTTTTGTTTATCAATTCTTTCACCAAGTCGTTCCCAATCAACTATTATTTTTTCAAGAATTTTAACTATTTTATCATTATTTTTTCTAACCATATCATCTTTTATTATCGTTAAAGATGTTACCATTATTGTCATAATAGTATTAGGAGAAACTAATATTACATTTTTAGATTGTCCATACTCTATTAAATCTGAATGGTTTTTATGTATTTCATAATATATAGATTCAGCAGGTAAAAACATAATTGCGTAATCTAAAGTTTCATTTTTAATAATATACTTTTTACTTATGTCATTAATATGTTTTTTTATATCATTTTTAAAGTTTTTTTGGAAAATATCACCATCTTCTAATTTTTTATAATTTTCTAATGGAAATTTAGAATCTATACATAATAAAAAGTTTTTTGGCATTTCTATTGCGAAATCAACTCTTGCACCATTAGATAAAGTTTCTTGTTCTCTAATAAAACTATTCGGTATCTTATCATGAATAATTTGATGAAGTTTTTGTTCGCCAAAATAACCTCTATTCTGTTTATCATAAAAAATCTTTTGAAGATCTGATAGTTTTGAAAAATCTTCTTTTATATTGTTTAACTGGTTATTAATACTTTCAATATTAGAATTTATTCTTTGTGAACTATTTATATTGCTCTTTTCAACTTCATTATTTTTTTCAATAAGACTTAACTGCATTTTATTGAATGCTTCATTTAATTTTTCTTTAGTTTCTTTAGATTCTAAAAGAATATTTTGCATTTTTATATTACTATTTTTTATAACATAAAATAAAGCAACAAAACAAGCAAGAACAATAATACATAAGCAAACAATTAATATTAATTCAGTATTCATAAATATTAGTTTTGTTGTTGACTATTTTTTTGTTTTTCATTAATAAAATTAGCTAAATCTTCCAAAGGTTTATTAATACTTTTATAAATTTCATCGGCTTCTTTTATTAATCCTTCAACTTTATCAATACTTATATTACCTGTTGATATTTCTTGTCTGATTTGATTTAAACGGTTGATTCCATCTTGTAGTGGTTGACTATTATTTTGTTGACTCATTACTTTTCTCCTTATTTTTTAAATTAACTTTATATTCACCATCTTTTAAAAGAATTTTAAAACTATCTAATTTTTCTAACTCTTTTTTTGTGGTAACAAATTTATTTTTTTCATCTCTTATTGCTGAATAACCAAGTTTAATTGTGTTTTGATATGAATTAGTTTGTATTATTTCATATAAATTTTTAAACTCTGTTACTTTATTGTTTATAATATTGGTAGCACTTAAATAAATATTATTAAGATCATTATTAGATCTTGTTTTAGTTTCATTTATATAGTTTATTGCTTGATTATAAATTATTGAATTAGAATAATCAATACTTTTTTGTGTTTCAACTATTTTATTTTTAAGTGAAATTATTATTTGATTATAGGTATGTTCTATATTATCTTTTGTATTTTTTATAAAACTTTTACTTCCATCTTGAATATAGTTGTAGCTATTAATAAAGTTATTATAATGATTGTTAAAAGATTGAATTAAATAATTTTCTATATTAATTAATTCGTTTTTAACGTAATTTATATTATTAGTATTAACACTCAAAATATACTCTGCAACTTTTGAAGGAGTATCAATACTTAAACGAGAATATTCATCTATTATAACTTTATCTCTTTCATGCCCTATACCTGAAATTACAGGTATAGGAAATCTTGCAATATAAGCTACTATTTTAAATTCATTTAAAGTTTGTAAACTACTTGTAGAACCACCACCACGAATAAATACAAGTGCATCATATTTTTCAATACCAGATTCATAAATTTCTTTTAAGGCTGTTGTTATAGAATCTTCAACATTATTACCTTCAAATTTTGCAGTAAAATAATTAAAATTACATATTCCATGTTTTTGCATTAAGTCAGCTTCTGATTTAAAATCACCAAGACCTGCTGCATTTTTAGGAGATAAAACTGCTACATTATCGTAATGAAATGGCAAGGCTTTGTTTCTATTAAGAGACTCCCAACCTTTTTCTTTTATTTTTTGTCGAATATTATTAAATTTTACTTCAAGTGCTCCAACAGTAAAATTAGGATCTATGTCTTCAACAATAAAAGATAACCCAAATTTATCTGATAATTGTGGTTTTAAAAGTAGTAATAGTTGCATACCAGACTTTATATTTTGTCCAGTAACTTTTAAAAATTTACTTAATATTACATAAGCCTTAGAACTAAACATAACTGCATTTTGACTTGCAATTTTTTTACCCTCACTATTTGTATCAGATATTTCAAGGTAGTAGTGACCGTTGTTTTTATTATATTTTACAAGATCACATTGAACCCAAGTAGGTGTACCTGCATAAACTTGAATAACTTTAGATATACTATTAATATAATCTGAAAGTTTTTTTGTGTTGTTTAATGCTTTTTGTGTCATATTAAAAAATGCCTCTTATTTTATTAAGAAGCATTTTATCAATATTTAAATTTTTTATCAAGTTATTTTTTAATATAGTTATTATTCTTGATTATTATCTTTTATTTTTTTAACTTTACCAAACAATTTTTTCTTTAGGTTTATAGAATCTTCACCTTTTTTATCTTTTATCATTTTCTTAGTTTTATTAGTTATAGTACTATCAATTTTTTGTGTAGTATCTCTTAATTGTTGAGCTAATATAAACTTCTCTAATCCCATACTATCATAATCACTTTTATCTTTAGAAGATGTAATTCCTATTGTGTTAGCAACATCGTCACTAAATTTAATTATTATTTGTAAAGACTGTTGTACAACGTAGTATAAAATAAACAGATATAATACATATGTAAACAATGTTGTTATTAGAGAGAACAAGAAGTCACCTGTAGTATTTGAAATAATATAAAATACTGTTGAATTAACATAATATATTGATACAGATACTAATGACCAAGCAAATATAATAGCTATTGTTGCAAGAGAAGGTTTTAATAAAATATTTCCAACCATTTCCCATATTGTTTTTATATTAAAGTTTGTTGTTCCGTCACTTTTTAATCTTCCCATTATTAAAAGTGATACAGGTAAGGCAATTGAAACAGTGAAAAATGATATAAACCAACTAAAAACTATCATTGCCGTCATTAAATATGGTATTAAAGGCATTAAATAACCAACTATAACACTAATCAATAATAACATAAACATTATAGGTTTTATAGCATTTAGTAACATTGCTAAAGCAACAACTATTATTTCAATAATAATTATTATTACTGTAAATATTCCACCAAATACTTTCAACCCTTTTAGCATTTGTTTAACACCACCTTTTTTATCTTTGTCTTTTTTCTTATCGTCAAAAGATATAAGGTCAGCTATTAAATTAACCACATAAGTTAAAATTAATATTAATATTACATTATACATTAACTCCTGACCAAACTGCATTAATCCATTTATTGGATGTGTTGAATTAGGAACACAATTAGAAGAACCCTTAGAACAGTTTTCAAGTCCATTTACTATATCTTGATCAGCATCTAAACCAGTCGCATCTTTTAAATATTGCAATGGATCTTCGAACATAAATTCTATTATTGCATTAACGAAATATTGTAATAATGCTTCCGAATCCTCTTCATCACTTATAGTACTTAAACTTCCTATTGTTTGAATACTGTTTTCAAACAAACCTTTTATTTCTAAATTTGATAATCTATTTTCAGGTTTTAATATAGTAGGCTCATCTTCATCAATAAAAGCATTTTCATTTGCCATTGCAGGATTTGCATTCATAGAAATATAATTTGAAACACTAAAACTATTAGTAATATCATTTATCATTCCCATTGAATTTGTTTGTTCTTGTGATATAGCAAGTAGCATTGAACCTAAACCAGCCCAACCTTTTTTTCTTGTATCTACTAACACCTTGTTATCAGATGTAATTTTTAATTCTTTGGCGACATTTTTTGCTATAGCAGACTTTGTTATATAAAAGAATCCAATACTAATATTTTTATATAAATTATATCCGTTAGCCACTTTTTTAAGATGATTTTCTATTAAAGGAATATTTGCTTCTGTTAATATAGGATCTTCTTTTGTTAAGCTTGCTTTTTCAAAAAGATTAGACTTATCAAAATTATATTCCCCAAGGTCAAATTTATCTAAACCATTATAATAGTCAAAAAATTCTGTTGATTCAGGATCTTCATCAGAAGTATATTCTCTAAAAGTATTCAAACATTCATAACTAAAATAATCTTTTAGTTCACCTTGTATATCAAGATTTGAATTAAAAAGATTTAATGCTTCTTTTGTTTTATAAACAAGACTCACCCCATTACTTACATTCATATCTTCTTGTATTTTACTAACACAATGATAATTTAGTGCTAATGTTGTGGCTTTTTTTGTTAACTGATTATTAAGTTCATCATAACCAAGCAACGGATCATTAACAAGCTTTAAAGGATCATCTGGTAATCCATAATCAAGGTAAGAAGCTTGAGAAAATTCACCTATTTCTTTATTTATATAAGCACCATATATATAATTTAAAGCAATTAAGTTAGATAAATAAACAAAATTTGCAATATCTTTGTTATTAAAGTTATTAACATTTTCAACAATATTTCTATCCAATGTTAATAGTGGATTATTTTTTATATAATTTTCATAAAAATTAGTGGCGTGTTTATCATATATTTTTACTAAGTCTTCTTTTTTATAATCAGGATCAGACATTAAACTTTCAATATCTGTTTTTAAACTTGGTACAATATAGTTAATTATATTTTCACTGTTAAATTGTGATTTATACTCATTATATTCATCGGCATTTTCGTAGTATTTTACAATAGTATCTACCTTTTCTATTAGTTCTTCATTTTTCATATCATCAGTAAAAATATCTAGTTTAGTACTAGGAAACGAGTAATTAACATCAAAACAGTCATACGAATATCCAAATTCATCTTCCTCATAAAGAATATCAGAAACTGGATTATGGTAAGCACACATATTTGGTTCTATTTTTGATGATGTAAAACCAACAAAAATATCATTATTATATTTTATATTATATGTATAAGCATTACATGCATTAACAACTTCTCTAAACTCTCCACCATCTCTATCTAAAAAATAATCTTCTGTATAATCAGTACTATTTCTAAGATTGTTTTGCCATATTTGTTGATTTGATCTTATTTCACATAAGTTAGCATTAATCATAGACTCTGTATTAGCACTTGAAGTTGAAAAATTTAATCCGCTTGAATAATTTATTTCTGCTGTTTTTACATCTATTGTGTTTAAAAATGTTGATAAAAAGAAGTTAGCTAATTTTATTCCAACAATAGCCAATGCAAGCAATAAAACTTGAGCAAGTAGCATTGATCCAACAGGAGTAACTAATATTATAATTATTAATGATTGAATACCAACATTTAAAGATTTACTTCTTTTTTGCCCCATGAATTCACCAGAAGTCTGTGTTTTATAAATGAAGTTGACTGTGTTATATGAAATTAGGATAGTTATTAATGTAAATAGTAATATTGTTAAAGCAGAATATATTGCTTGAATACTTTTTCCGACATCACTCATTTTAGATACCATAATATCAGAATCATAAGGTTCATGAACAATTTTTATAATACTTTGACTTACTTCTGAATCTAAACTTTCACCAAATAACATATATAACATTTTAAAAGATATATCTTCTTCACAAATACCAAAATTATTTGGTATAACATATAAAAAATCATTTGATTCTGCATCAGTATCTTCACCTATACCACAGGATACTTCAACATGTTCTATATCTTCTGGAACTGCTTCTTCGAGAGCACTTACATTAATACTAAATAAAAATAGTAATAATGAAATAGAAGAAAAAATAAAATATTTAATATTTTGCATTTATTTTTTTTATTATTTTTTATATATTAATTTTACCTTATATTAAAAATAATTCAATTAAATAGTTTTGAAATAAAAAAAATATATGGTAAAAATTATACTATTAATAGAAAAAAGGTTATAAAAAAATGAAAAAAAGCATTTTATTTATTTTAGTTATTTTAGGACTAAATTTAAATGTCAACTCAGAAGAAACTAATCAATTAGAGAAAAAAGAATGCAAACATACAAGTTTACATTATGCAGTTAGCATACAAGATATTGACTATGTGAAAGATTTATTAGAAACAACAAACTTGAAACCTTCTGCATACGATAAATATTGTAATACAACATTTCATTTAGCAACAGAATTAGGAAGTCTAAAATTATTAAATCTTTTGGAAGACTATGATAATAATTTAAATATTGAAAATGGTAATGGTGAAAACTTAATGCAATATGCTATTAAAGTTAATCAACCAGAAGTATTATTGTTTTTAATTAATAAAGGATATAATCCAGAAAAAGCAAGTTCAAATAACTCTACTGTTTTTGATTATCATTTAAAATACGGAAATTTAATGACTAAGAATATTTTAGAACAATATAAACAAGCTAAAGAATTAAATCAAAAAGTAAACAACACAAGTAAATATGAAGAAGAGCTACAAAGTTTAAAGAATAGTTTAGCGCAAAGAACTAAAGAGTTAGAAAACATTAAAAAAACTCCTGCTAATGAAAAAATTATTTTAGCTATGGAAAACGAAATTAAAAGCTTAAAAGAACAAATCAATACACTTGAAGGAATTATTATTACTCTTGAAGAAGAAATAAAATATTTAAGGAATCAATTAAAAGATAGTGACTTAAATATAGAAGATAATAATTTCCAAAAAGATGGTAATGTAGAAGTACAAGGAGTAAATAAATCTGACAACTTTAATGATACAATAGAGAAAAATGGTCTTCCTGATATAACAGTTGAAGGAGAAGTTATGAATGACTCTTTAAAATTATTTGATATTTTATCAAAACCAATTTATAAGGTAAAAGATAACAATGACAGGTAAAGGGCATTTATTTTCTGGTATTGCTTTATCACTCGCAACATATACTTTTACAAATGATATTAATGGTATTGGATATATTGCGGCTATAGGAACTATTTTAGGTGCAAAAGCACCAGACTATTTAGAAATCAGAACAAAAGTTAAAGATGAGAATAAAAAAGTTATAGGAACTAGGACTTTAATTACACATAGAACAATAACTCATTGGCTACCACTTTGGTTAATTGCAGGATTATTTTTATTAATACAATTTGAACAAAGTTACTTTCCTTTCTTTAGTAATTATAATTTTAATAATAATGAAGTTAGTAATTATATTTTCTCATTCTTTTTAGGATATGTTATTGGAGGACTTTTACATTTAATAACTGATCTTCCGAATCCAATGGGAATACCCATTATCCATCCTAAAAAAAGATTCTCTCTTAATTTGTGGAAAAGTGGAAAATTAGAATTTTTAATTGTACTTGGAATCCTATTATTTAGTTTAGAATATTCTAATCTTATTCAATTTAATTGGTTAGAAGCAAAAAAATTATTTGTTAATATTTTTAGTAACCAAATTAATGTTTGATCTTTCAGTATTAGTTTTTATATCATTCATTATAATTAATAAATTGCCATAAATTACTTTTTTATCTGCAATAATAAAAATCTCTTTATCGGGATTCTTCTTTATTTCATTAAACAATTCTTCTTTTGATATATTTTTATCATTTAAAAACAAACTTTCATTTTCACCAAAATTTATAAATAAATGTTTATTTTTATCCTCAGCAGTTATTTTTTTATTATTATACTCAGGTATTTCTACTTGTGTTTTACTTGTCATTAATGGTGTTGTTATCATGAATATTATTAATAAAACTAATGTAACATCTATATATGGAACAACATTCATTTCAGATTGAAGTTTATTCGGCATGTTTACCCTCGTTTTCAATGATTATTTTTTCTATTTTTATATATATTTCTTTGTTAAAGTTATTATATTTATGTTTTAAAAAATCTATTCTAGATGTTAATTTGTTATAATATATACTTGAAGGTATAGCTACAAATAAACCTATAGCAGTGGCGATTAATGCTTCCGCTATACTTGGTGCAATATCAGATAAAGAAACACTTTTTAAATGACCAATTGCGATAAAAGCATCCATAATCCCCCAAACAGTTCCTAATAAACCAATGTAAGGGGCTACCGATGAAAATGTAGCTAATATTTTAATTTTATTCTCTAAATTTTCTATTTCTTTATTTATTTTAAATTCAGAGTTATCAAAAGACCATTTGTTAATCTTTCTAAAATGCTCAAAATCACTTTCATTCTCATTTAACTTATTTAAACTTTCTTTAAATATAGTAGATAACATTGAATTATTTTTATTTTTTATATAGTTCGTTAACTTTTTATATATATTTGTATTCTTTTCTTTTTTTAAATCCTTTATTTCTTTAAAATTCTTATTAATTAATCTTGTTTCTGAAAAAATTATTTTCCAACTTAAAAAAGACAGAAAGAATAGTAGTAACATTACAAATTTCACAACTAATGAAGCTTGCGAAAACATTTCCAAAAAACTCATTATATTTTTATCCTTATTTTATTTTTTTCTTTAGTGTAATTTATATTATTAATTTTTCAATATTTTTTCATTATATAATGTAAATTTTTTTTTAGACAATTTTTAAATATAAGTTATAATATTAGAACATGCAAAAATTAAAAAAATTAGGCATTGTTTTTTTTATTTAACACGTTAAAATACAAAAATTATAAAAAAGGAGCAGTAATAAAAATGACAAAAATAAACAATATTGAAGTTGAAGAAAAAGCAGCTTTAAAGAATAATAGTTCAGACATTTTTGTAACTAAAAGAAATGGCGAAAAAGAAAAGCTTAATATAAGTAAAATACACAAAGTTCTTGAGTGGGCAACAGAAGGTCTATCTAATGTTTCTTATTCAACTATTGAAATGAAAGCTAAAATTCAATTTAAAAATGATATAAAAACAAAAGATATTCATAAAATACTTTCTAAAACAGCAGCAGACTTAATAACAGAAGAAACACCAAACTATCAATATGTTGCAGGTAGACTTGCAGTTTTTGCATTAAGAAAGGAAGTATTTAATCAAATTAATCCACCACATATTTATCCTTTTGTTCAAACAATGGTAAAAAAAGGATTATATACTGATGAATTATTAGATTGGTATTCAGAGGAAGAATTTGGTGAAATGAATAACTTTATTAATCATAATCGTGATTATTTATTTACTTGGACAGCAATTAAGCAGATGGAGGGTAAATACTTAAGACAAAACCGTGTAAGTAAAGAAATAATGGAAACACCACAATTCCTTTATATGATGGTGGCAGCCACCTTGTTCCATAACTATCCAAAAAAACAACGAATGAAATATATTGAAAATTACTATAATGCAATATCTACATTTAATATATCTCTTCCTACACCAGTTATGGCAGGTGTAAGAACACCTACAAAACAATTTAGTTCTTGCGTTTTAATTGAAGCAGAAGACACACTACCTTCAATTAATGCAGTAACAGCGGCAATTACAACTTACATCGCTAAAAAAGCAGGAATAGGAATTAATGCAGGTGCTCTTAGAGGTGAAGGTTCACCAATTAGAGGTGGTGAAAGCAAGCATACTGGTGTTATACCTTTTTATAGATTATTTCAGTCTGCTACAAAAAGTTGTTCACAAGGTGGTGTCCGTGGTGGGGCTTCTACCTTATATACACCAATTTGGTCTTATGAAATTGAAAATATTTTAGTGTTAAAAAATAATAAAGGTACAGATGATAACCGTGTACGTCAAATTGATTATGCTCTACAGTTTAATAAATTCTTATTAAATAAAATAATAAGAAATGAAAGAATTTCTTTATTTTCTACATCAGAAGCAAAAGGACTGTATGATTCTTTTTTCAACGACGAAGAAAAATTTGAAGAACTTTATAATAAGTATGAAGCCGACCCTACAATAAGAAGAAAAACTATAAAAGGTATTGAATTATTATCTTTATTTATGCAAGAAAGAATTGGCACGGGAAGACTTTATTTTCAATTTGTTGATACTACAAATGCATTTGGACCTTTTGATCCTAAAAAAGCACCTATCAGACAAAGCAATTTATGTTTAGAAATTGCATTACCTACAGTTCCATTAAAATCACCAGAATCTGATGAAGGTGAAATAGCTTTATGTACATTAAGTGCTTTTAACTTAGGTAAAATTCGTGACTTTGATCAAGATAATAAAAAAGATGCAAAAGAAGCTTTAGATGAATATTTTGAAAAAAATGCAGATCTTGCTGTTCGTGGGCTTGACGCAATTCTTGAATACCAAGATTATCTTTTACCACAAGCTAAAAGATCAACTATGAAATATAGACCATTAGGAATTGGTGTTATTAACTTTGCTTATTTTTTAGCTAAACATGGAGTTCATTACAGTGATGATAGTGCATTAAAACTAACACACATGATGACAGAAGCTTTACAATATTATTCTATGAAATCTTCTGTTAAGTTAGCGAAAGAAAAAGGTCGCTGTGAAGGTTGGGAAAACTTAAAATTAGCTAAAGGATCACTTCCAATTGATGCAGATAGACATAAAAAAGCAATTGATGATTTGCTTGAAGAACATAATGCATTGTTTTATTTACAGGATTGGGAAGAATTAAGAAAAGATATGTTAAAATATGGTATTAGAAATGCTACCGTTACAGCATTTATGCCAAGTGAAACATCTTCTCAAATAGCTAATGCTACTAATGGTATTGAACCACCAAGAGGATTTATAAGCTATAAAAGTTCGAAAGATGGAATACTGAAACAAGCAGTACCAGAAATTGAAAATCCAGAAGTTAAATGGAACTACGAACTATTATGGGATCAAGAATCACCACGTGGTTATATAAAAATAGTTGGTGTTATGCAAAAATTTGTTGACCAAGCAATTTCAGGTAATACATCGATTAACCCTAATCATTTTAAAGATAGAAAAATACCTATGAGAGAAGCTATTGAAGATTTTTTATTCTGTTATAAGTATGGATGGAAAACAGGTTATTACTTTAATACAAATGATGACGAAGGTGATGATTGTGATAGTTGTAAAATATAACAAAAACGAATTAAAAAATTAAATAATTAAATAATAGGAGTAAAAATGGCATTTGAATCATTTAATAAAAAGAAAATAAATCACATGAATGAAAAGATGTTTTTAGGTGAAGGTAATAATGTTGCACGTTATGACCAACAAAAACATCGTTTCTTTGAAAAAATTATAGATAAACAGTTATCTCAATTTTGGAGACCAGAAGAAGTAAGTCTTGAAGAAGACCTGCGTGATTGGGGAACTTTAAATAGTGCAGAACAGCATATCTTTATTTCAAACCTAAAAAGACAAATCTTATTAGATAGTGTACAAGGAAGAAGTCCTAACGTAGCATTATTACCAATAGTAACAATTCCAGAACTTGAAACTTGGATTGAAAACTGGGCAGGTAATGAAACTATACACTCAAGATCTTATACTCATATCATTAGAAACCTTTTTAATGAGCCTGATAAAGTATTTGATTCTATAATGGACAATGACAAAATAGTTAAAAGTGCAACTGATATAACTAAATATTATGATGATCTTATTGAGTACAATCAATATTATCATTTATTTGGATATGGTACACATGAAATAAAAGTAAATGGTAAAAATAAAAAAATTACTTTAACAAGAAAAGAGCACATTAAAAAAATATACTTAACTATAGCTTCTATAAATATTTTAGAAGGTATCCGTTTTTATGTTAGTTTTGCTTGTTCTTGGGCTTTCAATGAAAGAGAGTTAATGGAAGGTAATTCAAAAATTATTACTTTAATATGTCGAGATGAAAACGTTCATTTAAGCTCAACACAATATATTTTAAACAACTTTGCCAAAGAATTTTCTGATGAAGGTGGTGAAGAAATCGTAAAAGAATGTGAACAAGAAGTTATGGAAATGTTTGATGACGCTGTTAAAGATGAAAAGAAATGGGCTGAGTATTTATTCAAAGAAGACTCTATGATTGGATTAAATTATAATCTGTTAAGTGGATTTGTTGAATATATAGCTAACAAACGTTTAGTAGCTATTGGTTTTGAAGAACGCTATGAAACAAAAGAAAACTATCTTGAATGGACTAACAAATATATTGGTGGTACTGGTTCTAATAATGTGCAAGTTGCACCACAAGAAACAGAAATCTCAGCATATTTAATTGGTCAGGTAAACAGTAATGTTAAAGATGGTGATTTTGAAGACTTTAATTTAGATTAATTTATAAGGAGAAAAAAATGAAAAAATTAATTATAATAGGTAAAGATGATTGTCAATTTTGTAAAAGTGCGGTTGAACTAAGTACAGTAAGGAAAATTCCTTTTGAATATTTTAATGTTCCAAAAGATCTTAGTTTAGATGAAGCATATAAAAAATCAGAAAAAATATTTTCTACTTTTCCTATGATTTACATAGAAGAAAATGATGAAGTAAAAGAACATATTGGTGGTTTTACTGAATTAAGACAAAAAATTAATAAAATTAATTTGAAATAATAAAAAAAAGCACTTTTTAAAGTGCTTTTTTTATTTGTGTATACATTAATTTTTTTATTGATCAGTTTGTAGTCTTTGAATGATTGAAGAAGCAGGATTATAACCTGGAACTGTTTGACCATTTGAAAGATAGATAAATGGAGTTCCTGTTACACCAATTTCTTGACCAGCTTGATAACCATTAGCAACAATTTGTTCACATTGTTCTGTAGTTTCTACATTATTATACTTTATCCCTGCTGTTCCTTCTTTAAAATCTGTCAACGCTTGTTGTTGATTATCAGAACACATTGTAGTTACCCATTCATTATAACCTTTTCCTTGTAATCCAGAACGTGGATATGGTATATAAACTATCTCAACACCACCTTGTGCATATTCTTCACGTTCACTATGAAGTTTCATACAATAACCGCAAGTTGTGTCTGAAAAAACATACATAGTACCAATTTTTTCTACACCTTCATTTACTTTAAAATGTACCAACTCTTCTTCTGGTAAATTTTCTACAACAGCTTTAGCTTTTTTTGTCATTGCTTCTTGAGCACGTTCTTGAGTATAATTTCTCATTGTAGATAAATCAAAAAAGTCACCTAAAAATACATATTGACCACCTTCATGAGCTATCATTGATTGACCACCTATTGTTACTTCATAAAAACCATCAAATCCGTATTCACCTAAGTCATATACAACTTTTATAGGTGCGTTAGCAATTTGCTGTGAAGCATTTTCTTGAATATTTTCTTTTACTCTTTGAAAATCTTCTTCTTGATTTGTCTCTTGAGCCATTAGTGGTAAGCTCAAAGCTAAAGATAATGCTATAAAACTTTTTTTCATTTTTTTCTCCTTTTTAGTTAATATGTAAAAAATAACACTTATTATAATTAAATCAAGTTTATTATAGATAAAACTTCTATTTTTTCTTCTATTTCTATTATTTTTTCTTTTTCTTTTATATTATATTTATTTTTGATTTTATTAAAAAGTTCTTCATTTATAAAATTATAATAAATATTTGCCGAATTTGCATATAATTTATTGTTTTCATATATAAAATTTCCAGATAAGTTTATTGTCAATATATCAGAGATTTCTAAAATTAATTTTTGAACTGTATATTCATTATTAACCTTGTTTAATATTATTGTTTCCTTTATATTTGTATCACTAGTTATATATTTTTCTGGTATTAACAAGCTTTTTATATATTTGTTACCATTTAAAATATCACTTCCCCTAAAGTTAAATACTTTAGAATTTTTAATTAAAGATATTATATCTGTTGACTTTTTTAGATTATCTTTTTTTATTATTCCACTAAATGTTGATATATTTCCACTTAGATCTTTTATTTCACCATTATTAATTTGATAATTTAATTCATCAAAAGGTATTAACTCATACTTCATATTGTATTTTTTTTGAGTTTCTTTATTTAAAACATTTTGAGCGTTTAAAATAACCTTACCATCTTCATTGTTTATTTCTATGTTTTCTATTAAATAGTTTTGATTTTCAAAGTTTTGAAGATTTACGTTTTCATTACCTTTTTTTATTATTATAGATTTTTCTGAATCAATGTCTTGTGATAAAACACTAAAACTCAATAAAGATATTATAACTATTAATTTTTTCATAATTTTCTCTTTTTTATTTAATTTATATTAGATAAAAAAATATTCAATTTTTTATTGACTTTTAAATAAAAAAACAAAAAATAAATAGTATAAAAAATTAAAGAAAATGAAAAACATAGTTAAAAACAATAAAAATAAAATAAAATATACTTTATTACTACTACTTAATATAGGATTTTTATATTATTCTTTTTTTATTACAAAAAATTACATCTTAGAAATTATATCAGTATTAAGTTCTTCAATAACTATAACTGCTACAATTAATTTATCTTTTAAGTATTTATATAAAAAAATAGAGAACAATAAATCTTTCTTTTTTTTATATATTTTCATTAGATCGTTTAGACTACCTTTTATCTTTTTAGTTTACCTATTAATGTTTTATATAAGTTTTGAGATTTTATTTAATGTAGGTAATGAAATTTTAGATTATAAAAGCTTAATTTACAAAGTTTACAACTATATTTTAATTTTTATTTTTTCTTGGACTTTTTTACGAATATCTTCAAGATTAAAAGATCATTTATTGAACGAACAAATGAAGAAAAATAAACTTTTAGCTATTGAATCAAGTGAAATAAGTAAAGAAAAATTTAAAACAACTTCTATAGAAGCAGCTTTTAAGGTTTTAAACTTTTTTATTGTTCTTATTACAGGGTTAGCTATATTTTATCAGTTTAGTTCCTCTCTTGGTGGAATATTGGCTTTTGGTAGTTTTTCAGGAATTATCTTTGGTATTGCTTCAAAAGATTTATTAGGTAATTTTTTTGGGGGGATCATGGTTTATTTTACAAGACCTTTTGATATTGATGATTGGATAAAATCACCTGATAGAGAAATTGAAGGTTTTGTTAAGGAAATCGGATGGTTCACAACAAAAGTAATTACTTTTGATAAAAGACCATTATATTTACCTAATGCTATTTTTACAAATATTTCTCTTGAAAACCCTTCAAGAATGACTAATAGAAAAATTAGAGAGTCTATTAGATTAAGATTAGAAGACTTAAGTAAGGTTCCACATTTATGCAAAGAAATAAAAAATATGTTAATAGAACACAATGGCATTGATGAAAATGAATTTGTTATTGTTAACCTTGATAAATTTAATGAATCTTATATTGAAATTTTTATACATTGTTTTACAAGAACAATAGATTTTGAAAGTTATCATTCAATTAAACAAGATATTTTAATGAGAAGTTATAAAATTATTAATGATAACGGTGCAGAAGTAGCACTCAATGTACAGGAAATACAATTTATTAAAAACTACAAGAATAGTACTACAAAAGAATAATAACTTGAATTATGTTTTATTATTGTTTATAATATTTAAAAATATTAAGGAATGTATATGAATAATATAGTTAATAATAAAACTGTTATTATTGTCGAAAACTATCAGGATAAAAATGTTTTTGATTTTATTAATAAGTTAAAAGAAATAAACAATTTAGATAATGACGTTTTTATTAATATTGATGATGAAAAAGATAGTTTGCTTGGAGTTCATTATTCTTATGATAAAGAGAAAGATATTCCCATTGAAGAAACTTATTCTTTTGAAGAATATAATATCTTAGATATTATATTTAAGAAGATAGATATAAGAAATAGACAAGAACTAATTACAATAGTATTAAATAATAAAGAACTACACCCGAAAAGAAAACATAGAATAGAACATTTTTTAAATGACTCTAATATTAATTATATGTTTTTAACAGACTTTAATAATAATATTATCTTTTCAAAAAATGAAATTACAGAAAAAAATATTGATGTTATTGGCGATGTTCATGGAATGTTCGATGATCTTATAAAACTAATAAACAAACTCGGCTATTCATTTTCCGATAACAAGATTTCTCATCCAGATAATAGAAAACTTTTATTCTTAGGTGATTTAATTGATAGAGGTAAAAAATCTATTGAGGTTTTAGATTTTGTTATGAATGCTGTTGAACAAGGTCATTATTGTATTTCAGGAAATCATGAAGATAAAATATTACAATTTAAAAAACACTTTGAGAAATTTAAATATTATAAAACATCTTCATTATCAAGCTCTGAAACTGTATTAAAGTTATTACAGCAGGAAGAAGATGTTTTTTACCGTTATCTTAATTTTATTGAATCTTTACCTTCCTATTATACTTTTAAAGATATTGCTTTTGTTCATGCAAATATAGAATATTTTTCTCCAAATAAAGTAATGAAATCACATTTATTATATGGAACAGGTAAAGAAAATTCTACAGACTATAATTATCAAAAATTATATGATAAGGGTTTAAATACTTTTACTTTAATACGTGGTCACTTTATTCAGACTGGAGATTATAATAATATTTTTTCTTTGGAGGAAGAACAAGCTTTTAATGGTAATTTAGTTGCTTTAAGGCTTGATGAATTTTTAGACTTTTCTAATGTTATGTCTAATAAAGAAGCTTTTAATAATTCAACAGTCCGAATAAAAACAAACTATAATTACAATGAACATAAAGAAAAATTTGAAAAGGTAAGGTTATTAGATAAATTATATAAAAGTAATTTATGTAGTAGATTTTATGAAAGAAAAGGTGTTTTAACTCTATACAATAATATAAAAGAAGAAAGTTTTTCATATTTAAATGGTACAGTTTTAAATATAGGATGTGAGAATGTGATAAAACCAATTTATATTAAAAATGAGATAAATTTAGAAAGCAACAGAAAATATATATTAAAAGAAAATGTAGCATTACATAATATTGTATATCTTTCTTATGAAAAAATAAGTAAAGATCTTATTTTTTCAACAGAAAAATTTATTAATGATAAAAAATTTGCTAGTGTTTTATCCAAAATAACAGATGATAATAATATTAAAGAATATTTAAAAAATAATAACATTACTTTAGCTTTTCAATTTTTTAAAGATAAAATTTTTCTTTTTGACATATTGTTTAATGATAATGACAATTGCTATTGTTTTGAGAAAACTAAAAGTTTTTATAATGAGTTTTTACATGATTATAAATTTATTAGGCTGATTAATCATTATTTTTATAACAAAAATCAAATTAAACAATTAATAGAAAAGGAAAATTATAAAAGTTTTCTTTTAAAAGAAGATGACATTAACTCTTATAAATTAATTATGACAAAATCATATAAATTGTTTAATTTTTTTATTAATTTAGACAAAAAAGACAAAAATAAAATTATTAACAATAAAAATAATTATTTTAATGATATAGTTGATTCAGATATTAACAGTTTTATTAAATACCTAATGAGAAAAAGCAAAAAAGAAATTATGACTCAAGATTTTTTTGAGATTAGGCTTTTAATAGATGATTATTTAAAGTAAGTTAAAATTTCTTCTAATTCAGAGTTTTTTTGGTCTTTTATTAAGAATATATTACTTGCTAAAAATAAAACTCTTTTTTCATTTAATGATTTTAACTTTTTTATTAAAGACTTTTTTATGTCTTTTTTATTTTTACCTTCAAAAATATAAATTTTTGAATTAATTTTTGCTTTTAGGAAATACATATTTTTTATTTTAATATAGCATATATAATAAAAAATCAAATAACAGTGTCTAAATGATATAAGTCGCTTTCTTTTTCATATTCCATTAAAATGTTTTTAGTATTTATTTTTTTATTTTTAGGTGGAATTATAAAAAATCTTTTTTGATCTAAATTAACTTTTGTATTATCTACAACTAAATCATACATTAAATCCTCATCCAATAAAAAATCTGTATATCTTGATAAATTAATTGTCTTTGATTCTATATTAATGTTATTTAATTCTATTTTATGAGATACGAAATTATATTTATTTATTACTATATTTAAAAAGCTATAATTTTTTAAATCTTTTTCATTAATAAAAGTTTCTTCTGAAAGAATGAATTTTAACTTGTCTTCTTCGGAAAATTTATATTCATTATTTTCAAAAAAATCCATATCTTTTATAAAATCATTTTCATTTATTTTTGTTTCTATTGTATTTTTTAATATATATTTATTTTTAAAAATTAATTTACCTAAATTGCCATCGTAAAAATCATTATAGTTATCTAATCCATAAAAAAGTACTTCTAAAAATTGACCTTTCATTTTTATTTTCATTATTTTTACTCCATAAAAGTAATTTTAAATTATCATTTAAAATTGATTTTTCAAGGTTTTTTAGAATTTAATATATTTTTTATTTTGCGAGCATCTTCTGAATTATTATTAGCAAGAATTGATAATATATCATCATGTTGTTTTCTGGTTTGAATTTTATCTGATATACTTTCTACTTTTTCAAAAATATCTCTTCTAATTTCTGGAAATTCTGATTCGGAATTAGATAATTTTATATTGTTTATTTTTGATTTAAAATTATCTATAAAATTAGGATCTTCCAATTTTTTCATGAATTTTTTTACAGTATTTCCGTCTATTTCTAAATTATTTATCAAAAAGTCAATTGTAGCATTTTTAAAATTTTCTGGATTATGTCTTTCAGTAGATTTTATTAGTTCAAAAAATCCTTTTACAGCTTTTAAAAAGTTTTTTCTTTCTTCTCTATATACTGTTCCCTCATGAAGATATATGTTAGCCTCTCTTATTGATGAGTTGTTTATATAATCTATTATTTCACACATCCCTTTTCTAAAAAAATCCAACTTGTTATTAACTGAATTATACTTAAAAGAAAAAGATTTAGAATTTAAAAACTTTACAATATCTGTAAATTTTTCTGGCTCAACAGAACCATATTGATTTAAATTGTTAAGGTAAGCTACTGCATTAAAACCAGCAAATTTTTCTTTTAATTCTTTATTATTAACATCAGAACTTTCACCGAAAAATATAAAATCAAGGTCTTTATTAGCATCTTTTAATATAGATTCCATTTCAGAAGAACTTAATATTTTTTTATAATATTGAGGGTTATTTTTTTCTTTCCTATACTTTATAAGTGTTTCCATAAAAGTAAGCTCTGTTAATGACTTCAACTCTTCATTTCTTACAGTTATATTCTTTTTATTTAATAAATTTTTTATTTCTCTTGGATTTGATAAGTTATTTTTTTTAACTTGCATAGAAAATAATTCTGCTTTTAGAAAATGTCTAAAAAACTGATTTTGCTCTATTTTTGTAGAAGGATCAGAAGTTGCACACATTGCTATAATTTTTTTATTCTTTTTTGACCATAAGCAAACATCCAACTCGCCACTTCCCGCTGGATAAAATTTAAAATTAACCATATTAATAATACTTTTATCATTTAATCTTTTTGCTTCTCTTAGTAAATTTTCTTTTTCTTTTTTTACATATCCTTTAGATATAATTTTATCTACATTTTCATGTTTTATTTTATTTTTTATTAGTATTTCGTATATATTTATAATTTCTTTTTCTTTTGTTGATAACTTAACTTTAAAAGGTTCTCGTTGTGTTAAAGACTGTTTGTTTATTTCTTTTAATAAATTTTTCATGGTTTGTCTTTTATTTAATACTTCATTATCATAGTGCAGTATTTTATCTTGATCATAATCACCAGTTTTTAGATAACCTATAATCCAGCTTATTGCTTCTTTTACTTGTGATTTTTTCACATTATTTGAAAAGTAATTATAAAATAATTCTTCATCATCAATTATTTCTTTTTCTATTATTGATTTAAAATCATCTTTAGAAACGATTTTTTCAGCATTTTCAAATAAATAATTAGAACTTTTATTTAAGAAAGGTGACAAAGCTTCTAAATCTACCAACTTAACTTTTTCTGATAATATATTTAATAATTTTGATTTTAATTTACTATCTTTTTCATTTTCTTCTATATATTTTTTGAAATTTTTTACAAAATCTTTATTTCTTTTTTTATGATAATTAAAAATATTTAAAAAAGCCTCTTTACTTTCTGATAACTCTTTATATATTTTTTTATAATTTATATTATTTGACAATGGATTTATTTTCATATTTTTGATCTTTTTTTTTATTTATATAGTATAAATAGAAACTATACTATTATTATAACATGAAAAAAATATTTATTATAACACTAACCTTTTTTACAATATTATTGTCAGGTAATCTATATGCAAAGTATCCATATAAAATATATACTTATGAAGATATAAAAAGAATTAAAGATAGCTCAAAAAAAGATTTTTTTTTCTTATGCAAGAAAAAAAAACCCAATAATATTTCAAGATGTTATTTGGACAGGCGAATTAAATTTTTTAAATACCTTAATATTTATGATGGCAATGGTTTAGGTGGTCATAAAATTTTAGACTATTGTTTAAATAGTAACAGGGCTAACTTTATTCAATTTAATGGCTTTTATTCCTGTATTGATGATTTAAAAAGATATTTAAACGCAAAAACACCATTTCCAGAAATAAATCATTTTTTAATTATTCCAGAAGAAATATCTTATCTTGTTTCTGACTTTTGTTATAAAAAACACCCTTATTATAAATTAAATGATAGAAATAGGTGTCTTAATGAACAAAAAATGTATTTTGGTGATTTTAAACAATTTTTCTTTAGGTTTAAAGAAAATACAGCAGAGTATAAAAAATTAGAAAGTTGTATGCCAGATTTTTATTCTATATCAAAAGACGGTGAAAACCTTTTAATAAACTTTAAAGGAATAATGGAATGTATGAAGCAATAATTTATTTCTTGAAAAAAAATAAATATTACCTATATTAAAATAACAAAACATATAAAATTTATGAAAAACAAAATTATTCTTATTTTATTAACATTACCTATGATATTTATTTCTAATAAAGTATTTGCGGAATATGATGAAACATTACCTGCTTATTTATTAAATAGGTATTTTAATATTGATGCCTTAAGTCTTTCTAATTCTTATAGAACACTATATCAAAAAGAAAGCAAAGAAGAGTTTTTAAGAAAGTATACAAATTATGAAGGATTTAATATTGTAGAAAAACAAAAACTTATTAACACTCCTACAAAAGATCTTTGTTTTAATGTCTATTATGGTAAAGATAAAATCTTTAGAAAAAGTGAAAGAGAAGGTAAAGTCTGTTTACAATTACTTGTTTTAAATGGTTTTGGGGATAGCGCAAAAATTCTTTCAGAAATATTTTTTTATGAAGGTGCATATAATGAAGCTACTTTGTTTTATGCAGTATCTCAAACATTAGGTGCAAATTCAGATATTGATTATGAATTTAAACTAAAAGATAATACAAAAAACTTTGATGATATGTATTATAAGTCACTTAAAGTTTCTGCTGCAATACCTTTTTTATTTAGTGGTTTAAAAGACTATAATACTTATGATATTTCTATTTTAAATCAACAAATAGAAGATCCAAAGTATTACAATACGAAAAATGACCCTAATTCTTACCCACAAAGAATTTACACTTCTTTAAAAAATCAAGATTTTAAAAGTTTTATTGATATAAGGAAAAATATAGAAACAAGTGGACAAAAACTTTTTTTACTAGCAGGATCAAAGGCGGGCGATTATGATAAACTTTCCGAATACTGTTTTAATTTAGATAATCAATATTTAGGTGAATATTGTTTAGCGGCTATTTTTAATTATAATCAGAACAATAAAGCTTTATCAAGATATTTTTATTTAAAATATTCTAATTATAAAGAAAATGACAATGTTAAACTTAAAGAAATATCTCAACTCTTAGGTTTAAATTCAGAAGATTTTATTACAAACAAAATATTTAAAAATATGATTTCTAAATATTCTATTAATTTAGATATTTTAGAAAAAATTATATATCATTACAATTATGGGCGAATTGTAAAAAAGAATTTAGAAAAAAACAACACTTAATATTATGAAAAAAATTACATTAGGACTAATCATATCAACAATTTTTAATTTTCAAATTAAAGCACAAGACTTTAATACAGAATTTTATAAAATACTTTTACAAAATAATTATGAAATCTTTAATTCTCAAACTTTTAATTCATTTTTAAATATTGAAGAAACAGAAGTTAATAATAAAAAGTTTGTTGAAAACTGTATTAAAGAGGAAAACATTTTCGAAAAGACGACATGCTATAAAATTACTGGTGAATCTGGTATCCATGATGGTTATTTAGCCTATGCAGATTTTTATTTTGATCGTTATCTAAAATCAAATGATAAAAATGAAAAAATAAAAAGTATTATTTTTGCTTCAAAATTTTATGGTATTGCAGAAGGAATAAAAAAAATTCCATTAAGAAATCAATCTAATAATTTTCAATCAAAAATACAGAGTTTTGGTGATTTTTTAGAAAACCCAAAATTAAAAGTTAACGACTTAAATCCGCTAGTTGACTTTCATATGTCTGGAATTATTGACAGTTTAACATTACCTATAAATAGTTATCTAAAAATAGAAAACAAGAATTTTTTTGATAAATCATTTTTTGATATAGATCAAGAAAATGTTTCAACAATGAGTGTTAATGAATATATTGATAATTTAATTAACTCTATTGAAAATAAAAATGCGATAACTTTTTTAAAAATAAATAATTCAAAAAATAACATTAGTCAAATACTAGACTCTTTATACTATGGTAAAAACAATATAAAAAAAGATAAAAACAATGCTTTAAATTATCTATATGACCTTGGATTTAAAGATAATAATATTAATGCGATGGCAAAATTGCAAATGATTTTCTATAGAGAACTAAAATTAAATAAAAATTTAAAAAAAGAAACAGAAGAAAAATACATTAACAATATTTTAAAAATATCTGCTAAAATTTATAATTTAGATAACGACAATGAAAATGTTATTGTTACGAATATAATTGAAGATTTTGCTAAGGAAAAATCTAAAATAATAGAATATGTTCAAAGTTATAATAAATATAGGAAGTATTCAAAATAAAAAAAAGATCGCATAGCGATCTTTTTTAGTTTAAGTTATTTCTATTTTTTTCTTATTAGCCTGTATTTCAACAGGTGTTATTTTTACTTTTAAAATTCCATTTTCCATTATGGCTGAAATATTTTCTTCAGAAGTTTTAAAAGGGATAGCCACTTTTTCTTTAAAAGATCTTGTAGATATATTTTTTAAATAATAATGTTTCTTATTATTTTCCTCTTCAGACTTAGACTTAGTACTTCCATGAATAGATATATACTGATGATTATTACTACTATTTAACTCTATTTTTATATCTTCTTTATTAAATCCTGACAAAGCATATTCAATATTGTATGAAGCTAAATTTTCGGTTTTATTTCCATTTTCATCATTTTCATATTCTGCATAAATGTTTTTATGCGGAAAATTAGCTGTAGGATTAAATGTTTTTTCCAATAGAGATATTTCATGTCTTAAAGAAGGGAAAAAATCACTTATTTGTTGAATTAAATGGTTTTGTAATTGACTGTTTTTCATAATGTACTCCTTATTTTTTTTAAAGCAAGTTTTAAGTGAATGAAATCTTTTTAAGACTTTCATTCGATAGATATTTTATAAAAAAAATATAAAAAGTCAATACTCTTGAAATAAAAAAAAACTAAAATATAATATATCAAAAAAAAGAGGAATAAAAATGAACTTAAAAATTACTAAATTTTCTAAAAGTAGAATTTCTTGGGGATTACTTTTAGTAACTTCCACATTAATTTTATTAAGCGCATTATATTTTCAATATGTAAAAGATATGACGCCTTGTTATTTATGTATTATTCAAAGAATAGGTGTAATTGGATTAATTATAGGATCTTTGATTGGTTTAATAAAACCTATAAACAATATTTTAAGAAGAACAGCTTATATTATTTCTTTGTCAGGATTAACAGTTAGTTTGGTAGCAGCCATAAAACTTGTGTATATGCAATTTAATCCACCACTATTTGCTTCCTGTGGTATGAAAGCAACTGACCTATTAGAACAGTATTCTATATTAGAAGCACTTCCTGTTTTATTTCAAGGTTCTGCAAGTTGTACAAAATCAGCAGGTTCGTTCTTAGGTGTTAATTTCGAAATTTGGACATTAATACTGTTTAGTTTTTTAGCTATTATTTTATTTTCTTTTTTCTTTTTTAGAATTTATAAATATTTTAAAAATTAATAGTTGAAAAGAAACATTTTTTTTGATATTCATTGAATATAAACTATAGAAAGGAAAATAATGAAAATAAATTCAAAAGACACCCCAATGATTAAACAGTGGAAAAAAATAAAGTCTCATTACGAAAATGAGCTTATTTTTTATAGACTTGGTGATTTTTATGAGTTATTTTTTGATGACGCTAAGAAAGCAGCAAGGTTATTAAACATAACTTTAACAAAAAAGAAATCAAAAGAACAAGAAGTACCGATGGCTGGAATACCTTATCATTCTGCAAAAGTTTATATCAAAAGACTTCTTTCTTATGGTGAGTCTATTGTTATTTGCGAGCAACAAGGAAATCCTAATGAACAAAAATTAATGGAAAGAAAAGTTGAACGTATTTTAACACCGGGTACTGTTATAGAAGAAGATTTTTTAGATTCAAACATTAACAATATACTTACAGGACTATCGTTTAATTTTAAAATAAACAAAGTAGGTATTTCTAATATAGACATTTCTACAGGATATTTTGAATGTTATGAGGTAACTATTGATAAACTAAATAGTGAATTAAGTAGAATTAATACAAATGAAATTATTATTAGATATGATTATAAAGATAAAATATCTAACTTACACTATTTAAATGACTACAAAATTAATTATATTAGACCACTATATACAGATTACGAATCAAGTATTGAAGATTTAAAATATCATTTTGATATACAAAATTTACTTAGTTTTAACATTATAGATCTTAAAGAAGGAGTTAAGGCATCACAGTTTATTTTGAATTATTGTAAAGAAAAACAAAATAGCCATCTTCCCAATATTAAAAAAATTGAAAGGTATATTGAAGAAAAACATGTTTTTTTAGATAATAATACAAGAAAAAATCTTGAAATTAATCACAATATTAATGGTGAATATTCACCATCATTATTATCTACAATTAACTTTACTAAAACCAATATGGGAAACAGAAAGTTAAGACAATGGTTAAATAATCCTATTAGAGATAAAGTAAAAATAGAAGATAGATTAGAAGCGGTTCAAGAAATCAATAATAAGGGAAATTATTTTGAAGATATTTTAGAATATATTGATGATATTGAACGAATGATTAATAGAATATCTTTATTTTCAGCTTCACCTAAAGATGTTTTAAAAATTAATGAGTTTTTATCTTATATACCGCAAATAAAAAAATATAATAAAAACTATAACTCTAATATTTTTAAAAATTTTCAATTTCATGAACTTGAAGAAATTAAAGATTTAATAGAACGCTCAATTAATAAAAATTCACCTACATTTTTAAAAGATGGCGATGTAATAAAAGATGGTTTTGATAGCGAACTAGATGAATATAGAAATCTTATTAATAATTCAAGCGATATTCTTTTTGATATAGAAGAAAAAGAAAAAGAAAAAACAAATATAGAAAAATTAAAAATAGGTTTTAACAAAATTTCTGGTTACTATATTGAAATTCCCAAAAACAAAATCAAAGATAACATCCCTAAAAACTATATATTAAAACAGAGTTTAAAAAACATTGAGAGATATACAACAGAAGAAATAAAGCTTCAAGAAGAGAAAATGTTATCTGCCAAATCTATGATTATTAATATTGAAAAAAAATTATTTAATGAAATTCAAGGAATTATTACACAGTATAAAGATACAATAATTGAAAATTGTAATAATATATCAATCATTGACGTTTTATGTAACTTTTCTTTTATCTCTAAAAAATATAACCTAACAAAACCTATAATAAAAAATGACTTCTTTATTAAAAACGGTAGACATTTAGTAATCGAAAATATACAGAAACATTTTACTGCTAATAACTTTCATCTTAATGACAATAATAAAACTGTTATTATTACTGGTGCTAATATGGGTGGTAAATCAACTTATATGAGACAAAACGCTATCATAACATTACTTTCCCATATAGGATCTTTTGTACCCGCTGAATATTGTGAAGTTCCACTAATTGATAAGTTATTTACAAGAATAGGTGCTTCTGATAATTTAGCTCATGGGTTATCGACTTTTATGGTTGAGATGTCTGAAACGGCAACAATTTTAAATTATGCAACCGATAATTCATTAGTTTTGTTTGATGAAATAGGACGAGGAACTTCGACTTACGATGGATTATCTTTAGCATGGGCAATAGCTAAAACAATAACAGAAAAAAATAAATCATATACTATGTTTTCAACACATTACTCAGAGCTAAATGAATTATCAGAAATAAATGATAATATTTATAATGTGTATTTAAAGATAAATATAACAAATGAAGATTTAGAGTTTACACATAAAGTATATTCAGGGTTTAGTAATAAAAGTTATGGTATTGAAGTAGCTGAAAAAGCAGGAATATCAAAAGATGTTATTTTGGAAGCTAAAGTAAAAAATAATTCTTTTATATCAACTGAAAACAATATAAATACTGTTAACCTTGATTCTCTGGATTTGGATTCAATTTCACCAAAAGAAGCATGGGAATTTTTATATAAATTAAAAAATAAAAATTGAAAATTAAAATAAAAAGTTTAATATATAAATTAATAATAGGAGTATTTATGAAAAATTTTGAAAAAGATTTTAAAAAAAGTTTAGAAAAGTTTTATTTTGACATAATGAGAATGAATAAATTAGTAGGAAATGATTATAAAGATTATAGTTTTTCGCCAAGATATAATAATTTAGTAAGAGAAGAAATTGAAAATGAAGATGAAACTGTTGATTCGATTTTAAAGAAAAATTATGAGGGTTTTGTAGATGGTGTCATCGATGTTTTAGTTGTTGGATACTTTTTGTATAAAGTTGAAAATAAAAATGACAATATAGAACTTGTTTCAGATTCGTTTAAAAATTTAGAAGTTAGTGAAATTGCAACTTTTATTAAAGAGTTAATAATATACTGTCAAAAAAGTGTAATTAATGATAATATAGAAAATATACTTTATAAAATGGAACAAATATCTTATACTTTAGGTAATCATTATAATGTTGATATTCTTGGTGCTTTCCAAGAAGTAATGGACTCTAACTTTTCCAAGTTTCCTTTAGTAGGTGATGTTGATCCAGACTATGAAGTAGAATATATTAAAAATCAAAAAAGAAAATACACTGGTGTACATTATATAGTTGTTGAAGATATTGAAAATGGCGAAAAAGTGAAAAAATATGTTTTTAAAAATGATAAAGGTAAATTTTTAAAACCAAGCTGTTTTAGAGAACCAAAAATCCATATGTATCTTAGTAATGATAACAGTCTTATTTCGGAACTTTATAGATATATATCAAAATAATAAAACAGTTTTTACTGTTTTATTTTTTTTATTGCAAAAGTAAAAAAAATTTAGTACTATAAAAAAAAACAATAAAGGGGAACCATATGAGTAAAAAACAAGATAAAAAAATAATTACTTGCCATTCCTGCAAAGAGGAATATTATGAGAATGATAATATTATCTCTTATAGTGATAATTATGGTGTATGTTTTGATTGTGTAGATAGTTTTAAAGATGTAAAAGAAGAATTAGTTTCTGAAATAGAAAAAAATGAAAAAGGTGTCTTACACGATAAGCCTTTTATGGAAAATTTTAAAAGTCCAATTGAAATAGTAAAGTATTTAGATCAATTTATTGTTGGACAAGAAAAAGCTAAAAAAGTACTTTCTGTGGCGGCTTATAATCATTATAAAAGATATAAAATCAATGATGATACTATGGAAAAAAGCAATGTTTTAATTACAGGTCCTTCTGGTTCTGGTAAAACCTATATGAATCAAATTTTAGCAGATATTTTAAACGTGCCTTTATATATAGCTGATGTTACAAAGTTAACTGAATCAGGTTATATTGGTGAAGACGTTGATAGTATTTTACAAGGTTTATATAAAAAAGCTGATTACGATATTGAAAAAGCAGAAAGAGGAATTATATTACTTGACGAATTTGATAAGTTAGCAAATGTTAAATCAAGTGAAAGTGTCGGAACAACTTCAGTACAAGAAGAGTTATTGAAAATAATCGAGGGTGGAGAATACTCTATTCCTGTTTCAGGAACTAGACATAGAAGTGATGACATGTTTACTATTAATACTAAGAATATATTATTTATATGTTGTGGTGCATTTGAAAATATATATGAAACAGTTGAAAAAAGATTAAATAAAAATTCAAGCAACATAGGGTTTTCCGCAGATGTTAATACTAAAGTTGATAATAAATATACTTTGTTAAATGAAATTACAAATGAAGACTTTTTATCATATGGCTTAAAAAAAGAAATTTTAGGAAGAATACCAGTAAAAACATATGTAAAAGAATTATCTTTAAAAGATTATATTGATATATTAACAAAAACAAAAGTTTCAGTCTTACACACTTATGAAAAACTACTTAAATCTGATAATGTTAATTTAATTTTTGAGGACGGTTTTATTAAGCTGTTAGCCGAAAAATCAAAAAATGAAAATTTAGGTGCAAGAGGATTAAAAACCACATTAGAAGAATATCTTTTAGAAATAATGTTTGAATCTCCTGAATACAATAGTAGAAATATTAATGAGATTATCATTACTGAAAAGTATTTCCATTCAAAAAATATCAAAGATAATATTTTTAAAAGTAATAAAAAAGAAAAAAAAGAAAAATTATAAAATATAAGGGAGAAAATTTTTCTCCCTATTTTTTAAGGAGAATACATGCCTGAATTACCAGAAGTAGAAAACACAGTATTATCATTAAGAAAAAAAATCAAAGACAAAAAAGTAAAAGAAGTTATTATTAGAGAACGAGTATTAAGAGAAAAAATAACCGATGAACTTTTAGAAATTAAAAATAAAAAAATAAAAAACATTCATAGGAGAGCTAAATATATAGTTATTAATTTTTTGGATTTTAACAAAACATTATTAGTTCATTTAGGAATGAGTGGTAGTTTTACATATCAAAAAAAGGAAAACGAAACAAAAAAACATTCCCATATAGATATAATTTTAGAAAATAGTGACATTTTAAGATTTAATGATCCAAGAAAATTTGGATTTATACAACTAACTAAAAATTATAATAATAATAAATATATTAAAAATTTAGGTGTTGAACCGCTTACAAAAAAATTCAACAGTGAATATCTATATAATTCACTATCTAATAAAAAGAAGACAATAAAACAATCATTAATGGATAGTTCTATTGTTGTAGGGATTGGCAACATATATGCTTCTGAAATATTATTTTTATCTAAAATTCTTCCAATGAGATCTTCGAACAAGATAGAAAAAACTGAAATAGATTCTATTGTTCTGAATACTAAAAATATTTTGTTAACCGCTATTAATAATGGTGGAACTACTTTAAAAGATTTTCATTATGATGAAAACAAAAAAGGAAATAATCAAAAATTTTTGAATGTTTATCAACAAAAAAAATGTTGTATATGTGGCAATAAAATTAAAGAAATAAATATCTCAGGAAGAAATACTTTTTTTTGTAGTAAGTGTCAAAAATAAATTTTAATTTTTAATACTTTCCTTTACAGGTTTATATGAAAATCTATGGATATTACAAGGTCCATAAACTTTTAAGGCTTCTTTATGTTGTTTTGTTCCATAACCTTTATTATTTTCAAATCCATATTCTGGATATTTTAAGCTGTCCTCTATTATTTGTAGATCTCTTGTTACTTTAGATAAAATAGAAGCAGCGGCAATACCTTCAAATTTTGCATCACCTTTTATAATAGTATACGTTTTTACTTTTAAGTTATCAGGTTTTTTATTTCCATCTATTAGTGCTAAATTGACTTTTTTTAATTCTTCTAAAGCTTTCTTCATTCCATTAAGACGACATTTTAATATATTATTTTTATCTATTTCTTTAGGTGATACAATAATTATACTATAATCAATGGCTTTTTCTTTTATTTCATTAAATAATAAAATTCTTTTTTCATGAGATAGCTTTTTAGAGTCATTTAAACCTTTAATTGGATTTTCAGGATTTAATATAACTGCTGAAACAACAAGATTTCCCGCAAAACATCCTGCGCCAGCCTCATCAACTTGAGCAGTATACTTTTCCCTTTGAACATCTTTTAATATTTCTTTTTCATATGAATTTAATTTATCCATTAAAACAACTTTTCTTTATTTTCCTTTAAAACATCTATTAAATCTTCTGCTACTTCTGAAGGGTAAATTAAAACATCCTTATTATGTGATAATTTTCTAATAGTTATGAATCCAAAATGTTCGTAAAAATCTCTTATAGAAAAGTCGTTATTTGAAATTTTTGATTTATAATAAGAATTATCTTCATCAGAAATAACTATGATAAAATCAACACAAAATTCTTCACTTTTTTTTAAAAATTTTTCTATTAACTCATGCCCCTTTCCTTTATTCCTATCTTTTTCTTCAACATTTATTTCTTCAATAATAGCAACTAAATTATAGTTTTCTTTTATTTCATTTATTAAAAAATTTGAAAATTTTAGGTTGTCATTGCTTTTTTTTATTATTTCTTCTAATATTTTAAAATTATTAAAATCTAATATTTTTCCATTTATATAGTTATTTTTATTATTTAAATTTATTTTAATATTTTTATTCATGGACTTATCTTTTTTTTTATTATATATATTAAAATAAAAGCATCAAATAATATTTTATTTTTTTGTTTTTAGATTATTTTTTGGTTTTAGTTTTTTATTAGGGTTTATAATTACAGTTAAATCTTGTAAAAGCTTATCTTCAAAAGAAAAGTCTGAAAAAATATTAGATATTTTTTGTTTAGAAAGATTATTTTTATAATTTATTATAGTTTTATTAACTTTTTTATTTAAATTAGGATTATTCTTTAAAGAATTATTAAAATTACTTAAAATGTTATCAATATCAAATCTAATAAATTTTAAAATATCATTTTTCGACTCATATAAATATTCAGGATTAATTAGTTTAGGATCTTCTTCTGAATAAATAATTTTTTCTTTAGGAGGATGATTTTCATCATACATATACTTTTTTATTTGAATCTTTAATGGGTTAAATTTATAAGCTATTTTTAAATTTTTTGTTTCTGTTGACTCTTTAGTTAAGTCAACAAGATAAGTAACATCTAACTTTTCAAAATCATTTAAAAGGTTAATCATTTCTCTTATCTTTTCTACATTATAATTTGCATCAAAGTTTTCAGATAAAAAATTATTAAAACTATTTTTATCCATATTAAAGCTACTTCTTATATCTTTTTTAAAATCTTTAAATTCTATTTTTTTATTATAACTATCAAATAGTTTCTTATAAACAATATCTAATTTGTTTTTATTCATTAAATTTTCTTTTTTTTTATTATAACATAATATTTTTTTATCAAAATATTAATTTGATAAAAATTTAAAAAATTGTACATTATAATAAAAAAACTTTTATGAAAAAAATATTAAAATTTAACCTATTGTTATTATCTATAATTATATCAAGCTCAGTTTTTTCTCAATCTCAAAATAGTAATAATTTTGAATATAAAAAAGAAAGTAATTATATTCCAACGAGTGAATCAGAGAAAGAATATAATAAATTCTTTGATGAATTTAAAAATGTAAAAATGTACTTTAATACAAAAGATAAACCAATCAAAAGTATCTGTAAAAATAAACCAGCATATACTATTGATTGTTCTCAAGAAGGACTTCAATTTTTTGATTTCTCAGAAGGTGACTATTATATAAAAAATATCTTAAAACGTAATGGTGTTACATATTTTGAAATAAATATACCTTTTAGGTATTCAGAACCCGAAATATATTATGTAAGAGCAAACTCTTTTATCAGTTCTTTTAATATGATGAATTTTTTTGAAAAGCCCTCATTATTTAGCAAAGATCCCATGAAACAAGTTGAAATAAACATTAGCAATTACATTGGTAATGAAGTACTTATTGATAACAGTTCAAGAGCATTATATTATTGTGATGATAGTATTGTTATTTTTGCAAGTTCTTGTAAAAAATCTAACGCTATTGGTTTACCTAATAGGGGGAACTTTTTTTTAGTTGAGAATTATAATCCTGATACAAAAAATATAAATTTATACTCTCAAACAGATAGAAAAAGTGTTAAATTAAACTATATTACTTTTATAAGAATAACTCAAAATTTAGGGTTTACTAAAAAGAACGGATATTAAAATAAAAAAAAGAACTCTTTAAGAGTTCTTTTTTATTTTTTAAATTAGATTAAAAATGCCAAGAAACTTTCATACCAGTTTCTTTTAACATATCACGATGTTCTAAAGAAAATGTAAAATCGTCCGATATATAATATGTTACACCAGCAACAAAATCAGTTGAAACATCATCCATATTTGGTAAAGAAACATTTGCTAAGTCAACAGAAGTGTCAAAAGTTTCAACTCCTAAGTCTAAAGTTAATTGATTAGTTAATTTTGTATGAGTTGACAACTTAAATGTTACAGAGTCAATATCAGCATTTACAAGGTTATCTTCAATCATGTGATAGCCTACAGAACCACGTAAAGTAACTATTTCTGAAAGGTCTTTTTGATAACCTAAATCAATTTCTTTTTCTTTTTGCTCATTTGACATATCTGCATAGCTTGCTTTTACAAAATAATTGTCAAAAAAGTTTAATTTAGTACCTAATTCTAGTGAATCTAAATCAAGATTTGCACTTTCAGAACCATAAATACCATTAATTGAAGCAGCAGTAGAATCCACTTTTGAATATTTTACATCAATCTGACCTGAAAAATTCATATCATGTGAACCATGATCATTTGCCATTGCAGTAGTAGAACTTATAACGATTGCTAAAGTAAGTAAAGTTTTCTTAAACATTTTATCTCCTTTTTTATTTTTATGTATAAGATTATAGAATCATATTATATATTAATTACTAATTGTCAATGGTAAACGTTAAAAAAAACCTTAAACGTATAAAAAACAACCATTTAGGTTGTTTTTTATATTTTTTATTATAATATATTTTTTATATTTTAAAATCGCCATTCAAAATTTATACTTGTTTCTTCAAAAAGCTTTCTATGTTGAACGCCAATATAAATATTTTTTGTCAAGTTATAATTGGCTGATAAAAACAAATCATGATCATCTTTAAAGTTTTCATCTTCTGTTTCAAAAAAAGCTTTTTCTAACCCAAGAGTTAAATCTAATTTATTAGAATAATTATATGTTAAAGAACCTTTTATATTTTTAGATTTATATTCTAAATTATCATTAATATTAAAAATATTATAACCTGCCGTTCCAGTTAAATACATTTTATTATTTAAAAACAATCTATATCCTACCCCTATCTCTTTATCTTCAAGATCTTTTTCACCGACACCGTAATAAGCATATCCTAAAAGATTGTTTTCTAATTGAAGTTCACCTCCAAGCTTAATCATATCAGAACCACTATCGAAATCATAAGAAGAATATGTTATGTTTATTTTTGCAGAAGCATCATCTTCTTTAATTGTATTTGCAGAAATGGATAAGCTTAGTCCAGATATTAATATTGCTAATATTGTTTTTTTCATTTTATTACCTTTTTTTATTGATTTTCTTTTATAGTTATAGTATAATAATTTTTATTTTCAATAGAGAAGAGGTAATATGATAAACAATGAAGACAAAATATTTGAAGATTTTCTTTTATTAGAAAAAACCTTTAATGATAAATTATCAAAAAAATTATTAACAAAAAATAATTTAGAATTTATGATTCATTGTTTAAATCATTATCTAATCAATAATAAAAAAATAAAAGAAAAGAATTTACATAAAATTTCTACTTTTTTATTACAAAAATATATTTCCAAGCCACAGTATACTTTTATATTAAATAATCCAAACATAATTTTAAAAGCAAAAGTATATAGTTTTAATATTTTTACTATTGAACATATTATTCTTAATATAGATGCATTTATTGAGGAATTTTCTTAATGATACATTTATTAACTTTTATTATAATAATTATATTTGCCTTTTATTTACTTTTTCACTTTTTAAAAAATCGTAAAAAAAAGAATAAATACTATTTTTCAAAATATTTAAAAAGAGACTACGTTGATTTAAAGAAAAAATATTCTGATGATGTTATTTTTTCAGAAGAGTCTATGACTTTTTTATTTTACTATTTATATAAAAATAATTTATTTAATGACTTAAACTATATCTTGGATTTTATATTTTTTGATAAAACTGAAAATTTTAAAATAGAATTATTGCAAAAATATTCAGAAATTAATTCTTTTAATAAAAAAATTAAAAAAGATGTTAATTTAATATATCAAGATCAATTATATAAAAAACAATATTATGCTTATTGGCAAAATTATGTGAAAAATATATATTTATGATATAATAAAATAAAAAATGATTTTTTTAAAAGAAGATAGAGAGTATCAAATAAATAATAAAAACATTACTTTTAAATTTGAAAAAGAAGATAATATTCAAAAAAATATAGATAACTACAAATTATCAGCATTTATTGAAGGTAGTTATCTTGGACATATAACAGTATCAAATTATTCAAAAGACTTTGATTATAAAGGTAACTTTATCAAAAGTTTATTTGGTACAAAAAACGTTAAAAAAATAATTATAAAAAACAAAAGTAAAATAAAAAAAGATATTAACGAACATGATAATAAAAACATTAACTTTTTTTTAGAATGTTTGGAAAATTTAAATTTAAAGAAAGAAAAAATATTGCTTTCTTATTTAAAAGACTTTTATTCTGAAAAAATTTTTCAAACTAAATATAAAGATTATTTAGAAGAAACAAAAAATTCTAATTTTGTTGAATATGTTTTTGTTGATGAAGATTTCAGAGGACAAGGTATTAGTGAAATTCTATACGAAAAAATGGCTAAAATATCTTTGAATAATAATAAAAAGCTTTGTTCTTCTATTTTTCAAACCGAACATGGTGAAAAATTGTGGAATAGATTCTTAAGAAATAAAACTTTTCCTGTAACAAAAAAAGATAATATTTATTATATTAACAAAGACATTTTAAAGAAAGATTTTCAAAATAAAAAATCAGATACAAAAAAGTTAAAATTTTAAAAAGATAAATCGTTTATTTTTTGATAAAAATTTATTATATCAAAATATTCTATAATTTCTTCTAAATTAGATATTTCATTTGGTATTGTTACCTTTGGATCTCTTATTTTTATTATTGATAAATAATCTTTTAAATTTTTAGTCAACTTGGTATCAATAAAGATTTCAAAATTATATTCTAAGTTGTTTTCTTTAATTGAAAATAAAAAATTTTTCAACTCATTATTAGTTTCAAAAAATATTTTTTCGCCATCATTAAAATAAATACTATGCATAATAATTATCCTTTTTTAATTTTATATCAATTTCTTCTTTAGATAAATTTACTTTTTCACTATCATTTATATTATATAAAGCTCTAAAAAAAACAAAAAAGTCTTCATCATTTTTTAATAGTTTTCTGTTTATTTTTATATTTTTCTCAATACATTTTAATTCATTTAATTCATTTATTATTTCTAAACAATTTTTATTTTTATCAAAATAAAAACTCTCATATTCAGGAATTAAATTGTATTTTTTGCATTTTATAACTATTCTATGTAAACTCATTTTTATTTTTCCTTTCTAAACTACATACAAAATCGGTTTCTGGTTGAATTGTAATGTGCGTTATTTTATATTTTTTTTCTAACATTTTATTTATAGAATGCATTGTATCAGTCCAACTATTGATATCTTTAACATCTATATGAGCAGTTAAACTAACAAGATTATTCGAAGCTTTCCATAAGTGAAAATCATGAATATTGATAACATTTTTTTGTTTAATAATATCTTTTTTTATTAATTCAACATCATAACCATCAGGGGCTGCCTCCAATATTAATCTACTAACTTTTATAAATGTTTTTATGACAAAAGTAGATAATAATAAAGCTATAAATATAGATAAGATTGGATCAATTATTGGTATATCAAAAAATATTATAACTAAAGCACTCACTATAGCAGCAAGTGAACCAAGTAAATCAAAAACAACATGCAACATAGCAGCTTCAGTATTAATATTTTTTTCACCACTATGTAAAATGAAAAAAACGAAAATATTAACAATTAAACCAATTATTGCAACAATTAAAACCCCTTCACCATTTATTGTTTCTAAATTTAAAAATCTATTAAAACTTTCATAAATTATATTGAAAATAACTATTGATATTATAATTAAATTTATTAATGCCGCAAATACTTCAACTTTTCCTTTACCATAAGTATATTTTTTATTTGGCGGATATGATGCAAAAAATGCTGCAACGCCTGCTATAAAAAGAGAAATTGAATCTGATAGCATATGACCTGCATCAGCAATTAAAGCTAACGAGTTATATAAAAAGCCTGTTGTAAACTCAATAAATGAAAATATCAATGTTAAAAAACAAGCAATGTATATTTTTTTATTTTTTTGTTTATTATATTTTTGAGTATGATTGTGAATCATGATTTAATAATCCTAATATTTAAAATATGTTTTTTTATTTTAAGTTTTATTTTTTATTTTTCAATATTTTGATATAATATATATATACATAAAAAGGAATATCACATGTCTTATAACCAAACAGATTATTTAGAAAAAATTCAATTATTAAAAAGATACGAATATGCATATTATGCGGAAGATAACCCATTAGTTCCAGATTCAGAGTATGATAAAGAATATTTACTCTTAAAACAAATGGAAAAGGAACATCCAGAATGGATAACTTCTGATTCACCAACACAAAAAGTCGGGGGAGTTATCTCAGAAAAATTTGAGTCAGTTAAGCATGAAGTTCCAATGTTATCTATTGCTAATGTTCATGATAATGAAGAATTAAGTGAATTTGATAAAAGAGTTAAAAAAGATCTGGATGGTGAGGGAGAACAAAACTATACATGTGAACCAAAATATGATGGTATAGCCGTATCTTTAATTTATATTAATGGCAATTTAAACTTAGGATTAACTCGTGGTGATGGTGAATATGGCGAAAATATCACAGAAAATATTAAAACAATTAAAAACATTCCCCACAAATTAAATGGGGATTATCCTGAAATACTTGAAGTTAGGGGAGAAGTTTTAATCACAAAAAAAGCATTTAACAAACTTAATAATAACCTAGAAAATAATAATGAAAAGGTTTTTAAAAACCCACGTAATGCAGCCGCTGGTTCTTTAAGACAGCTTGATAGTAATGTTACCGCTAAAAGACCACTTAAATTCATGCCTTATTCTATTGCCCAATATAAAGGTAAAGAACAACCAAATACACATTATATGTCTCTTAATAAACTTAAAAGTTTTGGCTTTGAATTATCTGGTGAATTATATTTATTTAACAATATAAATGAGATAGAGTCTTTTGTAAGGAAAATGGAAGAAAAAAGAGAAAGTATTGATTATGAAATTGATGGAGTTGTAATAAAAGTTAATAATTTAGAACAACAACAAATTATGGGAATGACAGCAAAAACCCCATCTTGGGCAAAAGCATATAAATTTAAACCACAAATAGCAATAACACAAATATATAATGTAGATTTACAAGTTGGTAGGACAGGCGTTATAACACCTGTAGCAAGATTAAAACCAGTAGATATTGGCGGAGTAACAGTTTCTAATGCAACTCTTCATAATTTTGATGAAATTAAAAGACTTGATGTTAAAGTTGGTGATTATGTTGAAGTAACAAGAGGTGGCGATGTAATTCCTAAAGTTCTATCTGTTATTGAGTCAAAAAGAGAAGAAAACACTTTGCATAATATTAAACCACCTACAAGTTGTCCTGTTTGTAATTCTCCAGTTGAAAAAGAAAATGTTTCTTATCGCTGTACAGGAAATATGTTGTGTGGTGCTCAATTAAAAGAGTCCTTAAAACATTTTGTTTCCAAAAAAGCAATGAATATAGATTCTGTAGGGGATAAAATTGTTGAACAATTATTAGAAGAAAATATTATTAATAATATTTCTGACCTTTTTTCCTTAAAATATGAAGATCTTATTATTTTAGAAAGGCAGGGGGATAAATCTGTAAATAATATACTTGAATCAATAGAAAATTCAAAAAATACAGAACTTCATAAATTTATATATGCTTTAGGAATAAGAGAAGTTGGTGAAGTAACAGCTAAATCTTTAGCTAAAAACTTTAAAAATATTGATAATTTAAAAAATGCGACTAAAGAAGATTTAGTTAATATCAATGATATAGGTGAAGTTGTTGCCGATCATATTGTTTCATATTTTAATAATGATAATAATATTAATATTATTAACTCAATTATAGAAAATGGAGTTCATTGGAAAAAAATTGAAGAAAACACTGAAATCCAAAATTTAAAAGATAAAACAATTGTTATTACTGGTAGTTTTGAAGGTTTTTCAAGGACAGAATTAAAAGATATTTTTGAAAAACATGGTGGGAAAGTTTCAGGAAGTATTTCTAAAAAAACAGATCTTTTAGTAGCAGGAGAAAAAGCAGGATCTAAACTTCAAAAAGCTAATAATTTAAACGTTAATATATTTAATGATGATATAAATACTTTTATTGAAGATTTAAAAAATGATAATATTGAAAAATATTTTTTAAATAACCAAAAACAAAAAAAAATATTAAAACCCAATAATTGAAAAAATTTTTTTTTTTGATTAAATTATAATAAAAAACTTATGAAAAAATTTATTATTTTATTTGGATCTTTATTATTTATTAATGGATGTGGCGTTGATGAATCGACAGAATCCTCATTTAACGCCAAAGGTAATACGAAAGAAAAAACAGAAATATCTAATCAAAATAAAAATGATGAAAATATTGAAGTACAACAAGAAGAAATATCTAACCAAAACAAGAATGATGAAAATATAGAAACACAACAAGAAGAAACATCTAACAA
>CETA01153053.1_pt1 | contig 124868 bp, 177 predicted proteins | sample 531251 | NCBI WGS metagenome assembly CETA01 (sample SAMEA2622362, study PRJEB7988) | marine metagenome | biome: marine biome (ENVO:00000447); feature: mesopelagic zone (ENVO:00000213); material: "saline water (ENVO:00002010), including plankton (ENVO:xxxxxxxx)" | depth 380 m
GCATTAGCTGAACTTGATGCTTCTTGTGCTTTTATATCAGCAAATTGGGCGGAGTTTAGTGATTCTTGTGCTTCGGTCTCAGCAAATTGTGCTGAACTAGCTGCTGCTTGCTCACTGGCTAAAGCGTAATCCGCAGAATCTTTTGCTGCTTGTTCACTAGCTAAAGCATAGTCTGCTGAATCTTCTGCTTCCCCAGCCGCTATTTCTGCTCTATCACCTGAAGCAATAGCCGTATCAATTAATTGCCAGTTAGCAATTTTATCTGAAAGGTAAGCTGTACCGCTATCATTAAGATAAAGTTCCAAAAATATATCAGGATCTTCAGAAGGAACTGCAAAATAAGAACCGTTACCAACTTCTTGCATTGCTTCATCAATGGTCGTATAGATACCGTTTCCAAGTAATTGGAGTTTTAACGCCCTATTTTCAGCTAGAATATCCTCTGAACGATTTATAAGGGATCTAATCTTTTCAATAAGTTCAGCCAATTCAGCAGCTGTAGGAGCCGCTAAACAAGGTTGATCTACAACCGACCCATACGCCCAAGGTTTAACCAATTCTATCTTCTGGTTCCCTTGGTCGTCCTTAAACGTCGTTTTAATCTCAACAATAGGGTTATCAGCTATCTGCAAGAAACTATGATTCTTTACATCTGACAACACATCTTGGAGCGTTTCATTAACGCTCACTATTGTTTCTTGATCAACTACCGAAACTTTTGTAGCATAGAAAAATGCCATATTCTTAAACCCTTATTCTTATCATATACAGTTTATTTATTATGCTTCTTCCGAAATAATTGATAAACGTTGAGTATTGTCGTATGTAGGCACTGAGTGAGTAACCTCTAGCCTGTATGTCCTATTTGTTGTGGTCTGAAGCGAATCCGTAAACGTGAACGAACCATTAAGGTTCCATTCCTCTTTGTATTTAATAGTGCCTCCATAAGCTATATACGAACCCTGAATGGTATGTGAAGAAACCAGTATCTCACCACTTGAAGTCTGTCTGTAAAGTTTGAGCGTTGCTGTCGGGTCGCCTATACCGACAGGTTGGCCACCGTTAGGTATATCTCTAAATGCAGATACAGCAATCGAGCTTTTGATTTCAATAATACCACCATTTGAACCAAACGGACCCAGTACAACGTCAACAGGTGAGCCTATGGTTGAGTTTTGTATTGCATTTTTCAGTGTACCAGCAGTAATTGATCCGCCGAAGTAAGCGCCACCTTGGTCATCTAGGTAAGTAATTGCATTGGCTTTTGTTAAGTTTCCGTACCTTGGTCCAGAAGAATTCCATGTATTAGAATTTCTTTCTCCATACCATTCTATAAGATTATTTGGTCCGAATGAATTAGCCGCTTGAACTTTCATGTAGTTAGAACCAATCATTTCAACTTTACCACCACGGATAACAGGTCCTGAAATCATAGTCCCAGCAATTAATCTATCACCACCAACAGTACCGGAAGCAATAATGTCACCATTAACCATCAACCCTACTGCTTCCCAATCATTATTCGCAGAATTTCTTTTTCTTGCTTGAGAATCTGTCCCATCGCTTCTAGTTTGTACAAAAATATCGTTGGGTACTGGATTTCTTCCTGCTATATTGGTAAATCTAGAATACCCTAAAGACCAACTGATTGAACTATAAGTTCCACCAAAGAAACCAGGACCAGTAGCACCGTCCTGACCATCAGTACCGTTGGAACCATCTTGACCATCTTGACCATCTTGACCTATGTATCTAACAAAAGTTTGACCAGAAACAGGTAAATTTGGTTGGTTAACACTTTCATAAAACGTTACCCATTCTTTTCCAGTTCCACTAAATGATTGCCCACTACCGCTTGAATTGTCTGCATATATTGGCCAAATACTTTGTCCATCATTACCATCTTGGCCATCAGAACCGTCAGAACCATCTCTACCTTTAAACCTAACAAAAGTCCCACCTACGGGCAGGGATGGTTTTGTTCCTACATATTCTACATATTGAACAAATTCCCTAGTTCCTTCTGTTAGGCTTTGATTTGAACCTGAAGAATTAGTAGCATAAACAACCAAAACTGAAGTTCCATCAGTTCCATCAGTTCCTGGAAGTCCTCGGTCACCTTTATCACCCTTGTCACCCTTGTCGCCCTTTTCACCTTTAACCTTATTCAAATCCCATGAACTGGCTGTACCATTTTCTATTTTTCTGGTAGCCATCCAAATAGTAGAAGTAGAGGAACTAGAACTCCAATTTCCTGGATCAGTTCCTGGATTTCCTGGACTATTTTCTACTGAACTGTATTGAACTTGAAAATCAGCAGTATTAGTTAATTGTCTAGGCGTAGTCCATCCTGATTGCTGAGGGGAAGCCCCGTCATTGGTAAATATTCTAGTAGACTGCCATAATTTAGCTTCTCCACTAGGGACTCCATCACTCCAACCACTTGGAACAGGTGAAGAATATGAGCCGCCAGAAGGAGTAGACGGTGTTCCATTAGTTCTTTTAAACACAATAGATTTAAATGAACTTTGTCCAGTATCACCTTTTTCACCAACAACTTCTATAGTAAAACTATCTATTAAAGTAATACCAGTATCACTGCTGTAGTTTACAATAAATAAAGGTCTAAAGAAATAGGCATTATCCCTTAGTGTGTTTGGATTATCTATTGTCCCATTACCAGAAGAATTAGCGGATTTTCCAGAAAAATACCCTTCATAAGTAGTCCATTCTGATGGAACATTTTCAGAACTCGCTGCAACGTAATATTGACTACTTGTAGAATCATCTCCATTATTATTGACATAACCAGTATCAGTCTGATTTCTACCAGCAACACCAAAATACGCAGTCCCATTACCAGCTGTTTGTTTAGCGACTACAGTAATTTTGTATTTCTTATTTGGGTCGTAAGGAATTGAACGGTTATTAACCATCCATCTTTGGTCATTCCCACTATTATTCCCTATTTTTACTGAAGTCCCTCCAGTAAAAGAATCATTGTCTAGGGTCATTTCGCCTGAACCGGAAGTGGAGATCCAACCATTATTTTGAGGTAACGTTTTAAAATAATCAGAATAATTACCTACCGCGTCATCACCCACATATCTAACAAAAGTTTGACCAGAAACAGGTAATGATGGCTGATTTACGCTTTCATAAAACGTTACCCAAGTTTTTCCTGCTTCACTAAATGATTGGTTTGAACCTGCTTCATCTTCCGCGTATATTGGCCAAATACTTTGTCCATCATTACCATCTTGACCATCTTGACCATCAGTACCAATAAATCTAACAAATGTACCACTGACTGGTAATGACGGTTGGTTTCCTGTGTATTCTACGTACTGAACGAACTCCCTAGAACCTTGTGATAAACTTTGATTTGACCCTGAAGAATTAGTTGCATAAACAACTAAAACTGATGCCCCATCATTCCCGTCAGAACCATTTGACCCGTCTACGCCATCTATAGATAAAACAACTGGTGCAGACCATTCTGAAGAAGGTATTGAGTCAGTTGTGTTTCTACTGAACGCAGTTGCTTGAGTCACCCATAGTACAGGACCTTCAGAATTATCTGGTGCAGTTTTACTCCAATCCGTATCTAAATTAGATAAAGAACCGTTACTGAAATTGTACGTAGTTGTGTTATTAACAATTCCTGGAGAACCGCCATATGATGTCCTTTTATAAAGGTAAATTGTTGCTGTATTATACCCGTCTACACCATCACTACCATCACTACCGTCCGATCCATCTTCAGATAATATTTCTGGAGAAGTCCACTCAGAACTAGAAATAGTATCAGTATTAGAACGACTAGAAGCTGTGGCAACTGTTACCCATAATGGATTGCCATTTTTACTAGGCATAGTTTTGCTCCAACCTGATGGAGCATTCCAAGATTTCGTAGAAAACGTATATGAAACGTTTGTGCTAACTGGGCTAGGACTAGAAGCTGATCTTGTATACAAATAAAGGGTAGCTTGGTTATACCCGTCTACGCCATTAACTCCATCAGTACCGTCTTCACCCTTATCACCTTTTTCACCTTTAACTTTACTAACTTCCCAAGGTTGTTCTTGGTTATCAATAATTCTTCTTGTCGCCATCCATATAGTATTCTCAGAAGCAGTAGATGACCAACCTGCAGAATTACTTAATGGCGTTCCTGGTGCTTCCAAAATAGAACTGTATTGAACTTCAAAATCAGATGTATTGGTTAGCTTCTGTGGTTCTGTCCAATTATTTTCTTGTGGTGATTGACCATCATCAGTGAAAATTCTAGTTGATTGCCATAAAGGATTTTGACCTGAAGGGACTCCGTCACTCCAACCACTTGGTACAGGTGATGAATAAGAACCACCACTAGGGACAGAAGGCTTAGAGGTAGCACGTTTAAACACAATGGATTTAAACGAACTTTGTCCAACGTTACCCGTTACACCTTGCTTAGATTTTGAGATGGTGTAACTTTTTGTTATTGTTGTCCCTTCAAACGTTGCAGATAATTCAAACGTTTCAGAATCAGAACTCCATGAAGAACCGGATAACGTATAATTACCGCTCGTATCTATAGAAATGGATAGACCGTTTTTAGTTGTTGATCCGCTATAACTAACACCTGATGTTACTTTATTAGATCCTTTGAATATTTCAAAAGTACCACCTGAACTAGCAAGGGAATATGAATCACCTGAACTATTCGCTGATACAATATGACTTTCATTAGAAAGGTATCCAATTATATTTTTAGAACCATCAACTAATCTTACAACCGTTATTTCATCAGATAAACCATCTTTAGAAGCAGTAACAGTAACTGATTGGTTGTTGCCGAATTCATTTACGTCTAATGTTTTGTTTCCATTGGTATCAGTACCGAACGTTAACGACCTATTATTATAAAAAGATAATGACCCGTCTAAATTAGATTCTTGGACAGTAAACGTTATTAATTGGTTACTTGGGTCGGCATTATTATCCCCATCAAAATGGAAAGATTGTGAATCTGAACTAAGTTTTAAAACCTTAGCGTTTTCTCCTTTCTGCCCTTCTTTAGACTTAGATAAAGAGAATTGCTTAGTGATCGTGGTTCCTTCATAAGAAGCTGATATATCAAAAACTTCAGATTCAGTAGACCATGAACTTCCGCTGACAGAATATGAACCATCAGAACCAACGTTCAATACTAATCCATTTTTGGTTGCGTCACCACTAAATGAAGCCGATGAAGTAACTTCTTCAGAACCTTTAAATATTCTAAATTGTCCCGAAGCACCAGAAAAACTTATAGGTGTACCGTTCGGAGTAGCACTGATATTGTGGCTCTCATTTGATAAGAAACCTGTTATAACTTCTGAACCATCTTCTAATCTAACGATTGTTATTTCATCAGAAAGCCCATCTTGAGTAACAGTCACTGTCACATAATTATTAGACCCAAAAGAAGAAACAGGGATATTAATTTGATTTGTTGAATCATTAAAATATGTAATTCCTGGGTCAGTAGAAAATGACGGTGAACCATTTAGATTAGAAGATTGTGTGTATAAGGCAATTTGTTGACCTGTAGGGTCAGGTTCGCCGTCTCCATTATATCTAAACGCTTGGGCACTAGCAACCAGTTTTAATGATTTAGCATTATCACCTTTTTCACCTTTAATTAATGAAACGTTCCAAGGTTTAGGTTCACCGTTTTCAATTTTTCTTTGTGCTAACCAATTTGTAGAATTAGTTGCATTATCCAACCAATTAGTAGGATTATCATCTGGGTTACCAGGATTACTACTTTGTGAAATTTCACTGTATTTAAAAATATTGTTTTCAGTTGTAGCAATTTCTCTAGGTGTAGTCCAGCTTGATTGTTGCGGTGATTCACCGTCATCAGTAAAGATACGGGTTGTTTGCCACAACTTAGCTTCGCCTGTAGGAATACCGTCTGACCAACCGTTTGGTAAAGGATCAGAGTATGAACCGCCTGTTGGGGTGGCTGGCGTAACATTAGAACGTAAAAATGCAATAGATTTAAACGTACTTTGGCTATCCGGTGATTTAAAGTTAGAAGGTGATGACCAAGTAGAACCAGCCGCGAATTGTGTACCATCAGCAATTTTTGTTGAAGTAATAACCCAAACTTTACCAACTGTATTCGGTGGTGTTAAGCTCCACCCATTAGGTTCTAATGCAGTAGGTGTGGCTGGTTGTGTTTCAGAAGCTTTATATCTGAATTCAACGTAATTACCGTCTAATGCACGAATGTCATTTTCACCGCCTACTTCATATCCGTCATTTTGTAGACGTAATTTACCTTTTATGACTAGTGTATCTTCCGCTTCGTCATAATACAAACGGTCACTATTTTGTACAGTAACTTTAAACCCTTTATTCGCAACGGCATTACCAAACTTATCAACATAAAATACTGAGTTCGCTTGGTTAATTCCACCTGATAGAGAATCATCACCGTACCAATAAGGGAAATTATCATCACCAATAACGACTCTTACTCCAGGATCAGATTCAGTCGTGATAGTTGAACCAACAACTGTACCACCTGTAACTGTACCACCCAGAATATTAGGTGATGAAATAGAACTCCCAACGGCTAAATCACCGTCAAATACCATTCTTCTTTCGTTGGTATTAAGATATAAAGCATTGATTAAATTATCGCTGTTGTCATAATAATTAACACTGAATGTATCGGCAATCACTGAAAAATCAGAAGTTGAACCATCGTTCGTATTAATAAACCCTGATACATATCCATCAACATCAGTTAATACCGCTCCGCGTGCTATTACCCCGCCGTCTTGAGTACTTTCAAATGCTTCTGCGATTTGTGACACTCTAGCTGTTTGTCCATCAGCGGTAGTAACCCCAACCTTTCTGACAGCTGTAGATAATGGGGAACCGACCCATTCACCGCCTTGTAAAGAGCATTCGTCAGGTGTTTCCGCTGAAGTAGGTGAACCATCAATTTGACAATAACCGACTCTAGAATTTAACTCATCAGTTGCATCAGCTCTAGCGTAACCAATTTCAGCGTCTAATTGTGTTATATCAGAAGCCAACGCTTGGTAGTTATTTGAAACGGTAATTTGTAAAGAATCTAATTCTGAAGTGATAATATAATTTTCGGTAGCAAAAACTGTATCCAATTCAGTTATAGATTTTGCAATAGCGCCATTAGGACCTGTTAATGTTACTAAGTCCTGAACTGCCAATGCAAGCTGAGTTCCTTCTTCCACTGCACCTAATCTATATAATCCGACATCAATCTCAGTCAGAGCTTGCTGAATCTCTTTACTAAGGATTCTATCTTCATTATTAGATATTCTTGTTTGTGTTGAGGTAAGGGTAGTTGTTTGTTGTGCTAAGGAACTATTTAAATCAGAAACAGTTCTTTCTACTGTATCAACGCTTGCTATAGAAGCATATTCTTCGGCAACAAAAGATAATAGATTATCTTCTGATTGAGCAATTGCCCCACCAGGACCTGTTATGGCTGTATCTAATTCAGATATTGCCGCGTTTCTTTGGTATTGTTCGTCATCAATTTGTGATTCTAAATCAGTGCGTGTTTGTGCTATCGCTTCATCTTGATAAACTAGGGTAGTTTGTATGTTAGAAATTTCAGCTTGGCGATAAGAAGCTTCATCATTTAATTCAGCCGTTAATTCTTCTCTGGTTTGAGTAATGGCAAACTCATTATCAGCGACAGAAACAGCAAGGTTTTCTAATCCAGCTAACACATAATTATCACCGTCGATAATTTGTGCTTCTAGATTAGATTGTACGTAATCAATTTCCCCTTGGAAATAGTTTTGGTTGTCAATAATATCATCAATAGTCATAGAAAAACTTTCAACTCTATCATTAACTTCATTGACTTTGTCGTTAGCTTCTGTTTCTATACGTTCAATTTCATTATTAAACAATGAAAATCGGTCGTCAACGTCTTGAATCGTGTAATCAATTAAGCTATTAATTTCGGAAATGTCATAATTTAAATCATCAACGTATTGCGAAATTTCATATTGAATCGCATCGTTAAGTTGAGAAGCTATTTCTGAATTGGAAAGGTTAAAGTTTCCTTCGTGATAAACTTCATTACCACCTTCAGCAAACATTTTACCGTCGGCGGCAAGCGTACCTTTAATTTGAGTATCTTTTAACTGAGCCATTTTTACCCTAAATTTTTACTTAAAAAGCATTATATTTAAGATATTTATATTACTCAATAAAAAGTTTAAACCCTGCTGGAGCTAAATTATTTCTAATGTATTCAGCGTAGTCATTTATTTGTTGATTTGTTCTAACCACAAAAGAATATACTGAGTAATAATAACTATCTTGTAATAATGAATTGTTTGACAGGTGACTTTTTTCTGTTATATAAAACCCTTGCGTTTTTTCTGAATTTTGTATAACATTAAACGTATTATCACCGATTTGTATCGTATCCCCAATACTGTAAGTTGTTTTTGGTTTAACGAATATTAACTCTATTGTTTCATTTCCTGGAGTTACATCACTTACAAAATTATAACGATCTAAGTAGGCTTCTCCATTATTCATTATTTGTTCATCAGGCAATACGCCTTCATAATCTACAACCACAAGGTATTCATCATTTACATAACGGGATTCCGATAAAGAAAATATATCATCTTTCGGGTTATAGAATTCTAGATCATTATCCCCAATTAGTGCCTTTATCAAAAATTGATAAGAAAGTCTAGAACCTCTAGAAGCGTTAAACTTCTTAGATAACTTAATTAATAATTCTTTAATATCAGTTGTGTCTTGTTTAGGTAAAGACCCCAGATATTCTCGCTCCATTAATTCTACGTACTTATCAAGCGGTTCTTCAAAAGATAATCTTTTTGTGTGACGCTTAATATTGTATTGTGCATTATCCGGTTGGGAACACCATTCATAATAAGCAACCAAAAAATCCACGAACCTAGGATTATTCCTTAAAATATGTTTCGGGATTTGCGAAATAATTTTATTTTTAGTAGAGATCATTGATTAAACCTCTTCTACTGTCGAACCAACAATATCTATATAGAAATTATTGTTAGCGTATATATTTTCATTTTCCGGTTTAGCTTCAATTTCTATAACTGGAGCATCTTGAATCATGTTCATTGAAAATTGAACAACGCCTTGTTGGTAATCAACGCTACCAACTTGTTTATTCACAGAAACATTATTTTCTATATATTCTAATAAAATATCACCGTCAACATCGTATAACATATGTTCCGTTGCGTTAGAATTAACAATAAAGTTTTCCATTATAACGGAACCGCTTTTAATCGGGTTATTAAAATCAATTTTATAAAAAGCACCGTTTGATCTATTAACTTCTATATCAATTAGCACCTTGGGATATATTTCAATATATTCTAATCCTTGAATTGATTTAGCTCTAGCAGTTAATTCTGAATCATTGAAATATCCGGAAAAATTATTTAATTCTTTTTCGTTATAGTTGTTAATAATAGACTGAACATCAGCCCATATTTGGTTAAATGTTTTGTTTGTGCTTGAGTAATCAACTTTTATTTTGTTTTCTAACTCAATAGAAATCTTTTTAGGTTCAACAAATTTAAGGTCAACTGAACCAACATAATAATCTTCAAAGAAACTATTGATATTTTCTTCTATGGATCTAGTAATGATTTCGTCATTCTTCAGGATTGCACTATAATACACTCTTCCATTACCAGACCAAAACTTAGAAGATTTAATCGCATATCCCGATTGTTTTAACAATAAGGAATAATCAGAAATTGACAATGATCTTTCCTGTGCTTCATAAGCTCTAGGCGCGTTAAAACGTATTTCTTCTATAGATTCTTTATCTTGACCGCCACTCGCTTTTTCTGAAACATTAACTATGGCGTTAGAATACCCTTCTATTGTAGAAATCAAAGAAAAACTATTAGCACCGTTAGCAAAATTGTCTTCACAAACAATATACTCTAGCGTTACAACTGAAGAATCAGTCGGTTCATTTCCTAATCTATCTTTACCAAACTCAATATAATATTTTCCAGAAGAATCTTCAGAAATAAAGTACAAATTAGAATTATTAACAATATCTTTTATTGAACTTGCTCTGGTATATGACGTAACGCTTCCTGAGGAGTCCGCTACAACGTTTAACGTATCTATATCAGCTAGGTTATTAGGGATATAAATTTTATCGCCTTTAAGGTGCGTTGAGCGCGTTACAGTCAATGTTCCTTGAAACAATTCAACATCATTAACAACATATTGATTAGAACCATTAAGTGCTAATGTGTATGGTTGCATTGTGGTGAACGTATAAGTTTCACCATCATACATTGATACGAACTTTGTACCCTTTGGTGCAACAATAGAACTCGGTAAAGAAGTTGTTACTTCAGGAACGACCGTTAAATCAACTTTTGCTTTAGAACAATTTGTTGATCTAGGCAAGTAAGAAAGTTTTTGTGCTTGTGAGGAAACGTTTCCACGAACTTGTGCCGTCTGTATAAATGATTCATTAGCCATCATATGGGCTAGATATGAATCATACATATTATTTCTTACTAAAAGGTCTACAAGCGTATTAATACCAGAACCTTCAAAATCAAAATCACCAAACTTACCTGTTGATGATAAGAAATCAATAAGGTTTTGTTTAATGTCTTGATGGTCTAATTTTGTTAAGTCTAGTTCTGTCATCTTATCTTAACCTTTCTAATTCGATTCTAAATGATCTTTCTTCTGGATCATTAAAGATATTGTAATAAATGAAAATATCAAGCGTATTTTCATATTGTCTTGAAGTTGTTACATCAATCCTAACAACTTCAACGTCTTTTTCAAAAACTTTTAAAACCCGTTCTATATTGGTTTTTATTGTTTCTTTAAGTAACGGGTCATCGTTTTCAAATAAAGAAGCTCCAATATCAGAATAAACTTCTATATTGAACCCTCTTTCATAGTAATTTGTTAGGATGAGGTTCTTCATTGATTGCTCAATAGCCATAACCCCTTTTTTTGTATTTATATCCCCCGTTAAAGGATGAGGATTAAAATTCAAATCTATATCTTTCCTCATCTTCTTATCCTTCTATTAAACTTGTACAAAATACCGCACCGTTACAAGTAAATGTTCCGTTTACCGTAACAGAACCTATATGAGTTCTTGAACCTGCTTTAGTAGTGTGACTACCATAATTTTCCGTAACGTCAGAATAATCCCTTGTTACAGAACCACCGTATTCTTCTTTTGTTTCACCGTCAATGTTTAGTATATAGTTGCCCTGAACGTAATGCTTGACGTCACCCTCTACTGTTAAATTAACATCACCCCTGACGTTAGCAAACTTAGAACCCGCAATAATTTCATAACCGTCGCCAACTATCTTGACTATCTTATTACCGTCTTTATCAACTTCATAAAACGTTCCAGATTTATGAAATTCTTGGATTCTTTCATTACCTTCGGTGTTATCGTATTCTTTTACATGACCTGATTTCGTTTCTTTAACGTCATTATCCGGGTATGTAGCATTGTTTCGGTATTCAGGTTCGTCCCAATTGCCTCCACCAGCAGTAGGTACACCAATTCTTCGGTTTTGATTCCTAATCTTAAACAATTCATGGGAACTATCCCCTCTAGCTAGTTTATTGACATCGCTTTCATCTGTATAGATCGGGTAAACGCCATCAGGGTCATTAAAACCTAAATTTGACATTGCCGATTTAGTCGGTTTACCTGAAATTGAACCAAGTACAATTCCATCTTGTAAATCTTGACTTAAAAAATAACCAAATACAGTAGAACCTTGAACATAACCTGTAGGAGATTCACCAATACCTGAAACGCCAGCTTGGTTAGAATTTACCGTGGAAAACCATAACAAATGTTCTGTCGGTAAAAATTCCTTGTTTTCTGTATGGTACCCATAACAGCGAACTTGGACTCTACCAACTTCTTCCGGATCTTTTATATTTTCGACAACCCCAAAAAAAGGTTGAAACGAATCTTGTATTAACATTATTTTGAATACCCGTCTTTAAACAACATCATTGTTTGTGTCATCTTAGTATTAGAAAGATTATGGTGTATTTGCCCAATTAAGTATTTACCGTCTATTTTATTTTTGACTTCTTGTTGTTCCTGATTCCAGTTCGGTAAAGTAACATTACACGCTTGACCTACTCTAATCGTTGAATCACCAAATACAACAATCTTAACTCTGATAGTCGATAACTCGATTAACTTCATTACAGAAGAAACCGCTTTTCGCTGATTTAAAGAGGAATTATTATTAACCCCTAGCCTAACCCTAGATTCATAAGATACATCTACTTCGTTCTTATGAGGAACCTCAGATAGCGATTTTTCACTATTCCATGAACCTTCTTTATCATATTCAACTTTAGTTGCTTCTTTACTGAATAAATCAAATTGAACTGAAGTCTTACCATGAATCCCTTCCATGGTTCTATCTAATAAGGAATTTTCTTCTAATACTTCCAGTTCTTGGATAGAGTTAAATGATTCAACTTCTTTCTGGTCAATTTCTTTAAACACGCCCCTGTTTCGGTAGAAATAATCTTTAACAGGTTCTTGTTGTTTTAGTTTTTCAACCGGAACAAAATTAAATTGTCGATTATCTTCATAAAACAAATAACCTAAGTCATCCCCATAAGCCGCATTTCTAAGAATGTTAATGGCGTTAAACGGTTTATGGACACCAAACACATAAGAAAATATCCCTTCTGTTTGTTCGGCAACTAATGGCTTATCTTCTTTTAATCTTTTATTAAAAATGCTTTCTACAAAACTAGATATTTGTTTCTTACCAGAAATATTAGTCGATAACCTTGTTGATTTTAATGCTTCTGGACTAATGAAATAAATTGTATAACCAGAAGCGTGTTCAGATATTCTATGGTTTTCAGAAATCTTATAAACAATTGCTTTATATTCAAAAAGGTCTTCAGTTCCAAGCGTATTGAAACTGATATCTATTTCTTCACCACCGTAAAGATTAGCTGTATCTGGTAAATTTAATGAATCAATAATAGAAATAGATCCAGACATTGTTTGATCAAACAATGATTCAAATATATCCACCGATACAAACGCAACTGATAAATCCAATTCTTTCGTTTCGGAATCAGAAGGTTTGTATCGTAAAACCAATTTGTTTATAGCGTAATCGCCATTGCTTTTATATTTCATGAGCGCATAAGCCTATCATGTTCATTTTTAATTGCTCTAGCAATTTCAGGTATCGGTACTAAGATAGATCTTTTATTTTCATTCTTTCTATATTCGTATTCGTAGTTGGTTATCGTGATTCTATCATATTCTGGATGATCACTTTCTACCGTTCTACCATCAAACATAGATTCATAATGATGAACGCCTTCAGAGTTTCCATATTCGTCAGAAATATAGCCTCTCAATTCATTAACCTTTAATGGCCAATCATCATCCAAATCCATAATGTTATTATAGAACGGAATAACCCAAAACAAATCAGCGTCATCATAAATTTTGTCTGCTATCGTTAATGGTGTATCGCCGTCCCTGATAGTGTATTCAATATGATTGCTATCACGTCTTTTGTATTTTTCAACAATAGATGACCTTTTCGTAATATCAATACAAGGCATTTTAAGGTTATTGAACTTGTAAGGATATATGATCGGAAATTTTGAAAAGTATCCCATGATTAATATCCTTGTTCTATTCTATTTTTTGTAAGAACTTCCATTTCAGTGAACTCAAGCGTTAATTCAGTTGCTGATGGAGAACCGTCTTTAAAGTTTGAATATTGTCCATCGGGACTATGGTTTACCGTTAAATTGGTCATAGCACAAGTAGATATTTTAAACAACCAAGGATTTTCTTTTGATTTGTGTAAAAACTGCAAATCAAATTCCGCTGGAAATATCCAATAGTTCGTATTCTCTTCAAATTTAACTTCCGGTGCTCTATGGAACTTTAATGTGTCAACAATACGCTTAATCTCGTCTTGTTCATCCGCAGAGCGAGGAATCATTTTAAACGTAAATGAGAACGTTCTATTTTCTACTCCGTTGAATACCACTTCCATATACGGGTTAGCAACCGTAGAAGTATAAGATTTTCTTAGTGCTTCAAAGTTTAGTGGTGTTAATGCTGAAGCTGCCGTTGATAACGTTCTTAAACCGGACTCAGATAACGTATTCTTAACCGCTTGCCATGAATTAGAAGCATCTTTCCAGGAATTAACTGAAGACAGTCCACCGATAGCATCAACGGAAGACCCTAAAGAACCAAGTTCCTCGGTTGACCAATCTGATTGGTATTGAGAGGTGATTTCAGGTGGCATAAACAAATCAATAAACGTGTTAATGCGCTTATAATTTTCAGAAAATCGTTTAGATATACCACTCTTATTCTGTTCACTTCTAAAATTAGAAGTGACGTCATTACCCTCAGCATCAGTTACTTTTTGTTGACCTTCCGAACCCAAGTAACGTGAACCAGAAGGAACATTAATCAAAATACGAATAATTGATTGGTTGCCTTGTGTATCTAAATCAAGAGGAAACTTGAGCCTGTTTTGACCCCTCTTGTTTTGAGTTAATTTATTATTCAACAATTCTGCTTTAGTAGGCATTATGATCGTATCTCTTTTATTATTTCTTAAACTTATAGTGATTATTTATTTACCAAATATATGCTTCTCCGTCATGATAATAAAGTTCCATCCTTTTTTATTACAATAGGACTCAGCATGTTTCCATTTTGCTTGGTTTATTTCAAAGGTCATACATTCTTGTAAAAACCTTGATTTCTTTTTGCCTTGTTTCTTTGGTGGAAACTTTTCCTTTTCAGGTTTAACCTCAATAGCGGTAACTTGTTTCTTACCTTCTTTGTCTTTTGTCACTATAACGAAGTCAACAAAATATCTATGTATCCTTCCATCTTTTGGTGACAAATACGGTATGACAAGCTCTTCACTGTTCCAAGCAAGTATTTTTGGGTCTAGGTCAAAGTTGTTCATACACTTCCTTTCCCATGAAGAACGATAGGTAATTTTTGATGTGTCACCTAGATATTTTTCAGGGAATTTTGGTATAAACCTGCCATGGTGTAATAATTTTTTACCTTTTTTCTTATCTTTTTTTAATTGCTCTCGAATGCTCATGGTTACAGTCTTTTAGCTCATTATAATTTATATTTATTTCCACTATTTCCAAAAAATATACATCAATTGATTAAAAAATGAACGAATTTGCCGAATTTTAAATTCATCAAACTGATATATACTTTGTATAAACAAAGAATAACGAGTAGGGAAATTATGTTCTTAGAACTTTACACTCTTCGAAGATGAACTTCTCAGAGGTAAAGATTCTTAAGAACCAATGGAATATTTTTTTTATATTTAAAGTATAAGTAATTTATAGTAACATTAAATAAATACTTTAAACAATTCATAAATGAATATTCCGCGCGCGAGGAAGTTTGTTAAACAAATTTTCTTAAATTATTTTCTAACTACAAAAATAGGCATTTTATTTTATGTACAATGATGCGATTGAAAAAGAATATTTGAACCATAAAACCTTCATTGATATTTGTAATTCCTTAACAAACCTTTCAAAATGTACCTTTACAAAAGTTGCTTCAGTTATTGTTGACCAAGACGGAGGAATTATCTCTACTGGGGTTAATGGAACAATTGCTGGTTTACAAAACTGTTGCGACAACCATTTTGAAAAACGTGATGACCATATTGAATATTCGGAAAAGTATGAAGTTCATGCTGAAATGAACGCAATTATACGCCTTGCAAGATCCAGTATTAAACCAAACCGCATTACCCTCTACACTTCCCTCTCACCATGTAAAAACTGCTTAAAACACATTTTAGCACTCCAAAACAACTATGTGAAAGTTGATGCAATTGTTTTTGGTGAATTGTATCACCGTTATACAAAAGAAGATATTGAACAAATGCGTAATTATGCTTACAGTGCTGGTATCAAATTGATTGACATCAATGAAATGTCAAAATTATTGAATAATAAATAACCTTTAAATAGATTTGATTTAAACCAAAGGGTAACAATGAAAACTTTTATCAACAAAAACAAAACAGTTTCCGAAGCATTTGAGTTTGTAACAAAAGAAGCTTCAAACAATGATGAAAAAATTAAAATACTACAAAAACTTAAATCCAGATCAATGAAATGGGTTGTACAAGCAATGTATACAAGGGATTTAAGTAAGTACCCTATACCTAAGTTTGAATACAACCATCGAGATGCTGGTATTTGTTATGCGACAATCCATAATTCAATTAATAGAATGGAAAGTGCTTTCCGAGTTTATGATAAAGGTAATGAAGCAAAATACAATGATCTAATGACGCTTGTATTACAAGAATTACCTAAAGAAGAAGCTGAACTATTGATTGATGTTATGGCTGGTAAGAAAACACGGGGGATTTCTAAAACCGTTTGGAAAAAGATTTACCCTGAATTTTTTCGATCTGAGCAATAATGTTAAAAGAATAAAAAGAAAATTTATTGCTAAGAATAAATCAATTAGGAAATTTTATTATGCCAATTTACGATTACCGTTGCGGTTCTTGTGGAAATCAGTTTTCACAAAGAAAGAAAATATCTGAAATGGAAGCTCCATTAAGTGAACCTTGTCCGGAGTGTGAAAAGAAAGGTGAAATTACAAAAATTATAACATCAGCCCCTGTTGTTGGATATTCAATTGCTCCAAGCCTTAAAACAACAGACAATTTCAATTCTAGATTAAAAGAAATGAAAAGTAAAGCTGGTAAGGGAAACACGTTTTCGGATTCAATAAGGTAAATTGAATGAAAAAGTTTCAAGAATTTTTAAATGAATCTAAAACCGTTACTGTTTACCACGGCAATAAATACGGTACATCCAAAATAAATCCGAAACACATGGATTCCAGTATAAACGAACATGGAGTTGGGATTTATTTTACGGATGAATTTAATACTTCTAAAATGTACGGTGAACATGTAGTAAAAGCAGAAATTAACCCTTCCGATTTTATTGAATCTAGATCTTTTATAGAAAAATTAGGTAAGTCATTTTTTAATCTATTAAAATATTTGTATAAAATTGAACCTGAAGGAATTTGGTATTTGGTAACTGATTATGGTATGGAAGTTTTTAATCCAGAAGATGTAGAAGAAAGTCATTTGTATGAACTATATAAAATTGCTGGGAAAGAACAAATAAGGCATATGCAACAAACTTTAGTCGATAACACTTCTGTTGAAGATTTTGTGAAAGGTTGGTTAAAAACAATAAAATACAAAGGCACTTACCAAAAACAACAAACGGGTGAAACGTTTTATATGATAATAGACCCTAATGTAAAATTAGAAAAAGTAATTTAAAAATTATAATAGGCTAAATATTAACCGTAACATAGGATAATTTATCCTATTCAAATTAAAGGATTAGAAAAATGGATAAAACATTTCAAGAATTTTTAAACGGGGAACCTGTAGAACAACTAGAAGAAGCAACTTCTAGAGGAAATGGCTGGATGGAAATTGATTCAAATTCTAACGAAATAAAAAGTTTAGAATTTACTCTCGTAATGAAATCTGATGCAGATATGCCAAATATCGAATTAGATTTTAATTATGATAGCAGCAAACCAAGTCTAACGAAACCTTCTTTAAAATTTAGTTCAGGAAGATTCAAAGATGAACGCCACTATAAAAAGTTCACCAAAACTGTAAATGACCTATTAGAAAAAATAGGTGAGTTAGAATTAGAAATTGGTATGGCTTCAGGTTCTTCTGGTTATTCTAAAGTTCAAAAAGAACTTAAGAAAATGGGAATAAAAGTAAAAATAGACTAATATGAAATCATTTCAAGAGTTTGTAAACGAAGAAAAGAAAGAAGAATCTACTGAATATCAGAAATTCTTCAAAAAAGCGCTTAAGAAATTTGGTGTTGAAGAACCGGATGAACTTGAAGGCGAAAAAGAAAAAGAATTTTATGACTATGTAGACGCTAATTGGGAATCTGAAAAGGAAGAAGATTAATGAAACCATTTAAACAATTTCTAAAAGAAAAAAGAGTAGAATCAAACGATTTACTCGATGAACTTCAAGAAATTTATTATGACGTTTCTATGTCTGATAATGAATCAGGTTATATGATGGAAGTTATTGACTTCTTATCGGATCCTGATGAAGAAGATCCTGAGCTTGCATTAGATAGTTTAGATAGAATTAAAAGGTTAGTTAAGAAATACTTGGGAATAAGTAAATTTTACGAGCTTGTTGATTTTATTAAAAGTTACCAATAAAACAGGATAAAAAATGAAATCATTTAAAGAATTCATAAAAGAAAGTACAGTACCTTATAATGTTTGGGGACCTAAAAAATATGAAGGTGCTTATGGTAAAGGTTCTTTCGACAGAAAATTATTTGATGAAATAAAAAAAGGTTACAATTTTAAACGGCTTGGAATAAAACCTTATGGTATAAGTAGATCAAATATGCTGTTTTTAAAAGATAGTTCAAAAAATATATACAAAATAAGGTTAGGATACCATGACAATATCATAGTTGGTGATTTACATTCAGAATTTACAACTGAATTTAAACCAAGAATGAACACAAGTAGTTATGTCGACGATCCTTATTCATTTTTTAATGCGTTAATTGACGTTAACGAAAAAGAAATTTATGAAGGATTGGTGGAAATCCAAAAGAAATTTTCCGGAGAAGGCATACCGAAAGTTTATGTTATAAAAATACCGAATGTCAATAAAAGAACTGGTAATACTGGTTTTAATTATAATTTTTATGAAGAATTTGATGATTCTAGTTACGAATTATATGAACTAGAAGATTATGGAATCAGTTTAATTGCAGCAAAAGGAACTGATTTAAAAGTCGGTCAAGAAATTTTTGTTGTAAATAATGAAAGACCTGGATACGATGCATTTTCTAATGGTAAGTTATATGCACCATACAAAATTAAAAAAGTATTGAAACCGACGGAACTTGATACTTCTAGAGTAGGATCAATCAAGTTTATAGACTAACTAGATGGGTATGAGCAAATTTAACGAACTTGTTTATTTTATTAAAAGTTACCAATAAAAGAGGAAATTAAAATGAAGTCATTTAAAGAGTTTAATTGTGGATCAGTAAATGAATCTAGATTCAAAACTTCTAGAGGAAATATTACTATTTTTGAAGGAATTGGCCCAAACGCCGAAAAATTCTTTATCAGTATAAAAGGTAAAGTTGTAGAAATTCCACCTGAAGAAGTTGGTCCTTTTGTTGATGCTGCTAAAGATTTTGAAAAATATTACATGAGCATGGCTTAATCTAATTCCATGGAGTAATAAATAAAATACAGGCACGATTTTTAAATCCTCTGCCTGTATTTTTAATTACAAAAAGGAAATTCTTCTATGTCTAAAAACAGTAGACTGAAGCGTGAAGCCAAGAAATATACTGATTGTGATATGAAGCCCTCCAACGTTGCCCAATTTGAACGTAAAAATAAACAACTCGAAGCTATAACTCCCCTCCAACAAGATTATATATCCGTCCTAAGGCATGATGAAATGGTAGTAGGTGCTGGTCGTGCTGGTACGGGTAAAACTTACATATCATCAAGAGTTGCCGCTGAATTTTTCCGTGATCATAAATTTACTGAACGTCTTATTCTAACCAGACCGAATGTTGAGGTTGGTAAAGGTATGGGTTATCTTCCCGGAGAGATTAGTGAAAAATACGCGCCATACTTAGAACCCTTTGAAAAAGGTCTTAAAGATGAATTGGGTGCTAATAAGTACAACAACGACCTTTATAAAAATATCATACCAACTCCGTTATGTTACATGAGAGGGAAAACATTTGATAACGCTATAATGTTATTAGATGAAGCGCAAAACACAACCATAGAAGAAATGAAGATGTTTTTGACTCGGGTTGGGACGAACTCAAAAATATTTATTACAGGTGATGAATCTGACCAAAATGATTTACGGGTTAAAGAAAATGGGTTACAATGGTTAATTCGTGAAGCAAGACGTCAACATACCACCATTGAAATAATTCAGTTTGGTATTAAAGACTGTGTTCGTTCACCGCTTTGTAAAGATATGTTACAGCTAATTGAAAGAGCTGAGTAATTTACTTTACTTTTTAGAAAAAACCATTATAATATGGGTTGTTGAGTTAAATCATCAACCCTTTATATTATGAGCCAGTGAGGAATTTATCATGAAAACAGCTATCGAATCAATGGAATTTGGTCAAGAATACCGAGTTCGCCTTTCTCCAGAATTTACGCCTTCTAATTTAGCAATGTATTTGGCATTGACCGACCGATACGATAATAAAGAATTATCTATCGCTGATTTTACTTATATTGCTTCTATGTTATTTGAGGGTAAAGAAATTGTTGGGACTAAAACAAGCGATTTGATGTTTCGCCCTAACGATTGTAATTGTTTATTCCCTCTTAAATTTTTACAGTTTACGGAATAATAATTTGTTAAAGTTCAAAGAGTTTCAATGGCAAACTGATATCCAATTTGACGAGGTTGAGGTGATTGAAGGTTCACCTCGACTTTACGTCACACCACATGGAAAATACCCTTCTATGACTTCATTACTTTCTGTCTTTGATGATGGAAGTATAGATGATTGGGTTAAACGGGTAGGCAAGGAAGAAGCCAAAAGAATTTCTGAAGAAGCCATTAACCGTGGAAACGCTCTTCACGATTATAATGAGAAATATTTACAGAATCGATTGAAGCGCTCAGAGCTCCGAGGACAAGCCAAAATTTTGTTCAATAGGGTTAAGCGCCACCTTGATAAAATACAGCTTGTAATAGCCACTGAGGTGCCTTTATGGTCTGATAAACATAAATACGCAGGTCGGGTTGACTGTATTTGTATGATAGATGACCAAATCACTATACTTGACCATAAGAATACCCGCAAAGATATTAATATAAACCTTCCTTGGAACAGAAAGAAACTTTTCAAGTACATGATTCAAATATGTGGGTATGCTAGAGCACTTCATGAAATGAAAGGTATTAAAGCAACTCAGGGTTGTTTAATCATCGGTAATCATGAATCTTCAAGTTCTGATGTCGTCAAGTTCCAAATAGAATCAATGCAAAAAGAACTTGATATCGTTATCAACGCTTACTTTAATGATGGGGAAGGTATTGAAGAATCCTTATATTTCAAAATGTAATATCCTTATAACTAATCGTTATTATACTTTTTTCTTTATTCCGTTATAATAGGGGCTGTTGAGTTAAACGAACTGTTAACTAAGGAAACCTATATTATGAAAAACCGTGAAATTGCAAAAAGCATTGTTTATGGTCTAACTAAAAAATTCAAATTGTCTATTGATGATGAGTTTGAACGTGGAGGTTGTTTTCGTGTTCATGTTATGGAGCCTGAACCAGAAGTTAAATGTCATCATTTCCCTACTCCAGAATTAACCCTTTCAATTTACGTTAACGATGATGACGGTTCTTATCTGGTAGAGTCATTCAATCACGTAACTGAAAAATTTATCGAGTTTTCATATAGACCTGAAACTGAAGCTCATGTCTTAGAAGATTCCCTTCGGTTTCTAATAGAAACCGCTGAAGATTGTGAAAATATTGTTAAATTGGGGAAATTTAATGACTATGAAACAAAAAGCTGCGAGGCATCGTAGAATCCAAAAGGCTTATAAAAGGTTCATGAAAAAGAAACAAAAAGAAATTCAGATGCGACGTCGTGATGCAGAAGAATTCTTATGGTTTAAAAATTTAGAAGAAAAAGGATATTTATAATGAGTACAAGCACAATTTCAAATGAATTCAAGAAAAGCGTAAATGAAGCAATCAAAAACCTTTATATTCAAGGCGAAAGCTCAGAATTAATAACACAAAGCGGTGATGCCCGTTGTGCTTATCGGGGTAAATCAGGGAATAAATGTATCGTCGGTTGGATGATCCCTGATGAAAAATACGATGAAAAATTAGATCTTTCTGCTGATTCAGGAGTTATTGATTTATTTCATAAAGATAGTGAACTAGATTCTAAAGATTATTTCGGTTTTGAATTGTCAGAGAAAGAATTGCAAATCCTTTTTCGATTACAAGGTATACACGACCAATTTTTTGGCGAAGATGTTTCAAAAGAAGTTTTTCGTAAACGGTTTTTAAATGCTTTAAATGAATACGTTAGTGATGAAGGCGGAGAATGGATTGTTTTGCCTGAAAGTAACTAATCACGGTTACTTTCTTAATAGTAACTGTATAGAGTAACTTTAACAAAAATAGGAATTTATATTATGGGTATTTATGTGAATCCAACCAACGGTATGGAAAAAGAAGAATTCTTGGCTAAGTACGGTGAACAAACTACGTTCGATGAAGTTGTTAATACGCCACCTGATTATAAAACCAAGTTCCCAGTTGTATTAGTTAACAACGGCTTTTTTACTGCCGCTGCTGTTATTACTGACGGACTAGAATTAACTAATTTTTATAACCCGCACGATAATCGCCCGAAAATGATGTTCTTGGTTGACGCAAAACCGTTATTAGAATTTGGTATTGGTGTCAGTTCTGAACTTGAACATTTCAAGGCATTTGTTGGAGAATAATATGTATATTCTAGTTTCATTAATTAATGGAAAAGAAACTTGTTATAAACACGGAACTATGGAATTGGCAATTCATTCCGGGCTTGACATTGTGGTTCAATTTTTAGAAAAACAATCTGAACTTGAGCGTCTTTATATTAAGAACTTAGAAGGTGAAATCGTATGGAGTCATTCATTTGATGAAGAACCTAAAGAGGTTTATTAATCATGGATTTATTAATTTCATTTGTTTTAGGATCTATGATATTTTTCTTTTTTTATACTGTAAATGAATATATTACAAGAAAGAAAAATAATGAAGAAAAAATCATTCGATTTCTTAAATCAAAAAGAAACGGTCAGTGTCGACAATATGAAGTTTTAATATCCATTGGGGGTATTTCTGACCAAGATTTTCAGGAAGCAATCAACCACCTTTACAAAAAAGGGTTGATTAATTTAAAAACTGATTGGATAAGTTTAAGAAAATGAAATTGAATATTATTCATATGTCATTCTCACCAACGTATAGGTTGCGATTATCTGATGGAAGATATATCTACATGACATGGCATCGTTATTGTGGACCGGAATTTTTCCATGACAAAAATTGTATGTTAGTATATAGCAATTGGTGGGATGATGAACAAATTGTTGAAGCCTTAGAATGGTTTCAAAAACGCGGTTGTGTGGCTTAAATTTTTAAAATAGGAATTACTATGACTGTTATTTTATTTTTATTTGTATTGGTTTTATTTTTGTTTTCAATATTTTTAATATTGAACGCTGATGAAGGTGTTTTAGGGGCAGGGTTAATTATTTTTGCGGTAACATCTATTTTTGGATTTATTATACCTTATGTTTCGTTAAATTCAGATGTCCAAAAGGTCGCTCATGAAACTCAATACTTGGAAATTGAGAAAGAATACCTTAAATCACTTAACGCAAAATTTAATGATTTGCCTGAGTTTGACTCAGCTTTATTAAATGGTGATACTCCGGTTGCTTCTTTGGTTCAGAATATTCATGAAGCTGAAAATAATATTCGTGAACGTCGCATTGAAATTTTAGACGCCAAGCGTTCTATTGAAGCCCGTAAAACAGGTATGACCGCCTACATTTTTTGGTTCTACAACGGTGATGAAGTATTAGAAGAGTTAGAAGGAAATAATCCATGAAACGTTTATATGAAGCAATGGTTTTTCTAATTTTCTGTTTTTTGTTTAGCTTGGTTTATGCTGAGAATGTGAAAACGTTTCATAGTGAAGTTATACTTATGATAATCCCTGTTGGTTTGATATTCTTAGCTATCACTAAGTCAGGTAAAGATTAAATGCGAGAGAAATATGAAAGGTAAAGTTGAAAAGATTGTTTTAAAGATGCAATCAGGTACGATAAAAAATATTTACCATGATGCGGTCGATATTGCTAAATCTACGGATTGTAAACATGTCGAGTTCCCATTTAATGGAATCATTGTCGTAGTTAACCAGTGGCTTGAACGGGAATTGTCTAGTGAACAGTTTACAAAAATACAAGAAGTTATAGGTAATGACGGGGAGTACGTTTACTTATGAATAATGAAAGTTTCGTTCCTGACAAAGAAGATATTACCAAAGTCAAAGGAATTGAGCGACAAGTTGTTTGTGCCGCTAACCTTTACCCTTGTGGAACAATCGTTTTAGGTGTAAGACATTTTTGTCCTTTAATGCGTCAGAATATTAAAGCATTAGGAATCAAACCGACTCAAATGGATATGATTCAAGGTTTTGTTGATCAATGGGGCAATTTCATGGATCGTGAAGAAGCGTTAGCGGTCGTTAAAGCCAATGGTCGGTTCATACGTGATACTGATTTTCATCCAAGAGAATTATTTTCGGAGAATTGTTATTGAGGTTTATTATGAGATGTAATATATGTTTAACTTATAACCCTCCACTGAAAAAATGTTGTATGAATTGCGGTTCTTTTTTAGTGGGTCGTTGCCAAAACAATGTAACAGGTAAATGGGGTCATCGGTTATCAGACGGAACATTCATACCTGATAACCCTAGGGAAATAAGTCCGTCCGAATTTGAACAACAATACGAACAAAAATTTATGATGGATAAATTTAGAAAAGCATTAGAACGTGAAGACTCAAAAGTTTCTATTGATTATGAAACAGGTAGTATATCTGTTACTTTCGATAAGGAAGGATAATGGAAAATCGGGATGTTATTGTGAGTATTTTATGTAACCCCATTTTATCTAGTGAAATAATAGAAGAACTGGAAGAAAAGGTATATTATGACACACCTAATGATATGAGTACTAGAGGTAAGGATATAGAAAAACGCAAAAATAAAGTTAGAAATATACCTTGCCCTATTTGTGGGAGTGGTAAAAAATTTAAGAAGTGTTGTTGGTAGAATTTGGTTATATGTTTATAACTAATCGTTATTATGCTTTTGTGTGGAAGAACGTATAATAGGTTATGTTGAGTTAGTTAATTAATATCATTTGGGAGGAATCTATAACATGAGTATGCCGAATTTAGTACCAGGACGCCATATGGTTGTGTTTGATGATGGTAGAAAAGGTTTAGTTTTAGAAAACGGAATTATGTACTTTGAAGGAACTAACCTTCATGAATTAAAGTCAACTGGCTGGAATCTACCTAATCGTTGGGATAAGCACGGCGAACCCGTTGGTAGATATATTTCACACAGCATCATTGAAGTTTACGACATTCGAAGTAACCCAAATTTATTATATTTTTATACTAAAGATGATGAATTTCCAACTAAAACTGGACAAATTAATGAAAACAAGTTAATTTGGGAATCAAAGAATCAACTACTCAGACAAGAACTTGAAGACAAATCCAAAAAGTTAGAATTTTTTAAGGCTAAAATTAGCCAATTAGAATGCTACATCGAAGCAATTGAACAGGAACTTAATAAATGAGTAATTTACAAAGTCTTAAAGGGCAAATTAATCAATGTGTTGCCTCATATAACAAATCATTTATGAGGCAGTATAAAGACAACCCTGACTTTGGTTGTTGTGGATCGGCGGTCGTTCTTATAGGGTTCGGTCGTAAGAAAAAACTAAAGCAACTATTTGATGAAGCTGGAATGCTTGGTTCGGAATGGGAATATTGTGGAAAGAAAATGTATGTTCTGGAATATAATCGAAATGCGGGAGTGGCAGTTCCAACTCAATACATTGGATACTACGCTCATCGAGCAGAATTGGTTGTTGATGTTCTAAAGAACTGGTTTATTTCTAGTGCTTTAGATAATCCACCAGAAGTATATGCACATAGTTGGGTAGATTAATATGGAATTGTTTAATTCAAATAGAAATAAAATTGGTGACGACTTTAATCCTTATTCAGATACTTTTAATGGTATGAGGGAGTTAATGCTTCCTCTAGAAGCTCCTCTAATACCCGATACGGATAATATGCCTTCTATCGGTAGAAGTATCAGTCAAGGTGAAATTAACTTGCTTAGGGAGCATTTAGGGATCCATTTAAAGGATGAAGGTCATAAAGACCACGACCAATTAAGCGGTTGGATTAATTTATCTAAACCTGTAGACTCTCACATTGATGGGTACGGTCATTGTTTTTTGTATTGTGGAAAGGGTTCTGGTATCCTTTGGAAAGAACAACGCCCAGTTCATTTATCAGAAGGGTTTTATACAACGTTTAATGATAGCAAGAAACATGCTTTTGACGTGTTGTCTGAAAATTGTGTTTTACTTGTCGTTAATATAACGAAAGGCGTTTCCCCTGATAAGAAAGACGTCTTTTATGTAAAATAGGTTTATTATGTTAATTGTTTTATTGTTTTTGTTATACACGTTCCTATACGCCACTGGTTTAATATACATGACTTTTAATATCTTTTCGCCAACCCTCGAAATTTTTGAAGATAGTAAACTTTGGTGGATATTTGTACATATTGTGTACTTTACAGTTCTGTATTACCTAGTACAATTATTTTTTGTAAGTATTAAGTTTTCAAAAACGGTTATATCCTTATAACTAATCGTTATTAGTAATTTTCTTGATTCTTAGTATAATGAACCCATATTCACGTTGAGAGGATTTTATATTATGGATAAAGAAATTTTAGTTTTGGGTGACATTGTTTGTGATATTACAGGCAAAGTGCAATTAATCAAGGCTCTTGATAAGAAAACAGGTGAATTACAATTTAGAGGGAACGGTATTAACATTTTCCGTTATCTTCATAAAGATGGTAACGCACCAAGGTTTTTGCGCTTTGTAGGTCATACTGTTATTTTTGGTTATAAAACCAAAATGTATACGCTTGCTGAAAATTGGAGCGCTGAACTTTACGACCAATATAAAATGGTTGCACCTGACCCACATAATGACGCTTCAATTAATGACTATAAAGCAAACGAAATAATTCCGGGGATATTATAATGAATAATGGATGGATTAGTGGCAGACTACCGAGCAAAGAAGAAGCTGATTTCACAGGGCAGACTGCCAAGCACGGGAAAGTTACTTTCATTCTCAATGAAGAAAACTTTTCTCAAAAATCAGGCAACTATCATAGGAGTTGAGAAAATGAGTGATTTAGATATACAAGAAGTTATTGACATTCTTTCTGTTTTATCTGATAGAGGGAAGAGATTAGCAGAGAGCATTGCCCTTCTTTATCCCGCTTGTAAACACATGGGTTTAGATTATGCTTGCGCAGAGATAGACTTTGAATCAGATGAATATGAGTTTGGAGCGGAATTTTCTGAGCCTTGGTGCGACGGTAGTGACATGACAATGACCTTCGATATCGAGCATCTTCTTTCTGAAGAAGCGATGCAGGCTAAAATACAAAACGTAAAAGATGAACTCGAAGAAAAAGAGCGTGAGAAACAAGAAAAAATTAAAGAGAAAAAGATTAAAGAGAAAAAGGAAATGGAAGCCTTAGAGAGACGTGAGTATGAAAGATTAAAAGAAAAGTTTGGAGGTTGTGATAATGAGTGATTTACCAGAAAAACTAAGGAAGTGTGTAGATTATGCATATGAAACTAGGCATCATGAAGCGGTTGAAGCATTGAATGATTCTGCCGACCGAATCGAGCAGTTGGAGCGGGAGAATAAGGGGCTTAAAGATTCAGTGACAATACAGAAACATGTATCTGAGGATTTAACTGAATACCGTGACAAACTAAAACAGGAACTTGACGAATTGGCGGGGCATGTTGAGAAGCTCAACAGTGCTTTTGCAAAATTTGAAAAGCGGCACGAAGAAATAGAATATGAAGACAATATTGGTGTGTTTTTTGAAAGTCAAGACTTTGACGACTTAACTGACGCATTTGTAAAGCCACCCCAAGCCAGCCTAGCCGAAGTGAAGGCGAAGGCAGCAAAAGAAGGTATTATCGCAGCCGCATTATCGCTGAATGCAGTAAAGCCAGAGCGGCATCATTCTTATGCGGACGGACATGAATACGGTTATTACGTAGCCTATCAATTAGTTTTTGCATTCGCAGAAAAACACGCCCAACAAATCCGCAACGGTAAGGATGGTGAGTGATAAATGAACGTTTCGGTTATATGCTTATAACTAATCGTTATTATACTTTTTTCTTTATTCCGGTACAATAGGTGTTGTTGAGTTAAACGAAATCACTTTTGAGAGGAATCTATATTATGGCATTTATGAATCAAGAAAAGAAAAAAGAACTTGCACCAGGAATCAAAGCTGTTCTTAAAAAGTATGGTATGAAAGGTTCAATTTCAGTTCGCCACCATTCTACTCTTATTGTTAAAATCAAATCAGGTAAATTGGATATTATCGAAAATTCAATTGAAAATACTGATGTTGATAATAACCCGTTCTACTCACCGGAAGACATGCAACAAATCGTTGAACGTAAACGTAAAGAAGGTTTTATCGGAGTAAATTATTTTCATATTGATACCCACTACTCAGGGGAAGTTGCGGGATTTCTTAAAGAGCTTAAATCCGCTATGATGAAAGGTAATCATGACAATTCAGATATTATGACTGACTATCACGATGTCGGTTGGTATATTGAAATTGAAGTGGGTTCATACAATAAACCTTATCAGTTGTTAGAGGTAGCTTAATATGAAAATCACTCGCAAATCAATGTTTACAGGTAAAGTCCGAACAAAGGACTTGCCTGTATCCGAAAAACAAATTAAGCAATGGGAATCTGGTAACTATCACGTTCAAGAAGTCTTTAAGAACCTTAGTCCGGATGACCGTGAATTCATTCTTACTGGCGTAACTCCAGAAGAATGGGAAAATGCTTTTAGTTAAAGGAATTGTTATGAAAATATCTAAAGAAACTTGGCACTACAAACTGAACGCTTCAATGTCAAGCCATAACGAAACTATGAATAAAAGAAGCCTTTGTACTTACTTTTGGTTTACAGTTTTGAGTTGTATGAAAGTTGCTTTAATAATTCTTTTGGTTTTTACTAGTATTATAATGTTGGCTTCCCCTTATTTTGCACTTTTTATTGATTCTTTTGAAACAAATTTACCAATTCCGTTAATAGGGTTGGTATTTAATTACTTTGTTTTTGGGATGATTTGTTATGAACTTATTAAGATGCAATACAGCCAATATAAAGAGAAATATGGTTGGGGTGAAGGCGCTAACCACCAAAAACAAAATATCGCCTTAGATTATGTTAAAGCAAAGAAACAGAAAATTTGTCCAACCATTGAATTTGAATAGGTGGTAAAGAATATGAAATGTTATATCTATGTATCTGGAAACCCTGATATTTGCATTGAAGATGAAAATGATTCAAATGTCATACGGGAATTTGAAGGGCAAATCATTGATGGGAATAGAATTGAGTCTGAAGCCCTTGATTTTGGTATTAACTTTTTTGACGGTTTAGAATTTAATAGAGTATTACCGCTTGATGAAACTCGAACATTTATTGCTTCTAAATCTAGGTTGAATTCAGTAAAAGTAAATTCTGAATTTAAGCAATACTATTCAGCCAAGGCTTGTCGGTATCTAGAGGGAATAGAAAGAAAACTGGCTATTGCTGAAATGATGGCGGGCGAGGAATTTCCTCTACGATTTTATTCTTTAGATGATTAAAGGAGAAATTATTATGATTAGAGATGAACTAGAAAATCTAAGAAAAGAAAACGAATTACTCCGAGCCAAAATGCGCAAAATAAATGAAATCCTCATGTATTCTGATATTGATGAATTGCGTGATAACATTTATTCAGAGGTTCTTGAAATCAGTGACCCAAAATGTAAGTCTTTGTTGTCGATTAACTTACTTAATCAACTAGAACAATTCATATTAAGTAGTGACTCTTGGGAATTTGATGATGAAGGTAAAGTCAAGTTCACTAATATTGCAAAAGTTGTTCGTCAATTCAAACTGGAGAAAATTAATGAATCTGAGTGAAATTGCTAAAAAAATAAATGTAGAAACACCGTATGAACTTCAAGAAAGTTTTGATGGATATTGGTTTCGCTACGACGTAATTCCAGAAGGAACCACTACAGACCAATTTGCTAATTATATAGAAGTTAAAGACGTTCTAGAAAGTTATGGCGTTTACCTTGAAAACGTTCAAATAGAACATGATTGCATTACTGGGGATCTACTTAAAATAGAAAAAGAAACTGATCGTATGGTCTCAACAACCGCTTGTGATTATTCTGTTACAGGTGAACATCTACAAGGATTCACTATTTCCCCAATAGAAGTTAAGGATTCAGTTCCTTCTCGTTATAGAGTAGCTGTATATCCTTCAGGCGAAAAAGTATTGCAGGCAGGTAAAGCAATTCGCAAAGGTTTTGATGTAAGTTGGGATTGGGAAGAGATCGAAACCGTCCACGTTGATGAAAATGGAGAAGAAATCAATGGAAATGATTAGTCGAGTCGTTCAATTCAAAAGCAAAAATCCCGAAGTCAATTACTTAAAAGCGGAAGCTATTGAAACATTCACTTCTCATGGATATATTGTAGTAGAAAGAAATTGCGATAATGGACATATTCTTGTTTTAGGTGGAGTTCGAAGAGTTAATTATTATCCAACGACGGGAACGGTCTTTGTTGATAAAGAAGTTGGTAAACCCTCTATTAAAACAAAAGGAATTGAACAAGCAATAAGTATTTTAGATAGAGGGACTTTACTTTTTCGTAAAAAACAGTATAATAAGGGTTGTTGAGTTGGTTAACTCCCTTTTATTATGAATCCAGTGAGGTATTTTTATGAAACACTATCGTTATCTTGTCGAAGCCGTTGATCTTTTCCCAAAAGACGCTCCCCACTATACTGAAAAAGTTAAACACGGTATTAATCCTGATGAAGATTGGCGTTTAATTTTCTCTTTCACTAACCCTATTGATGCCGAAGAATGCGCTAAAGGTGAAGCGGATAGCTTCTCATTCCGTAAATACCGCGTTCGTGATTCAGAATCAGATGATATCCTTTTTCAAATCGGTGATCGCGAAAGTGAGTAATCTTACCTATCAAATATACAAGAACCTGACCACAGGTTCTTTGTCTATTCGTGAAAAGAATTCAGGTTTGGTTGTTGGTTATGCTGTATCGGTTATGATGACCAACGTAACAACAACCGTAAATCAAAAAGTAAGAGAACAAATTCTACGCGAGAAAAAGAAATATGTTCACGCTTTCGTTGAAGGTCAAATCGTTGACGTATTCGGTTTTATTTCCCGCGAAGGTAGAAGCGTTATATTGGTTAATAACGAAAAAGACCTTCATGAACTTGGAATTTTTAAGAAAGGTGTTCAAGCAACTTATAATCCGTACAAACATGATTCTTTTGTTATTAGAGGCACCTTTCCTACCCAACCTGTAAAAAAGAATTATCCTTTAGCGGTTATTGATTATATTAATGGAGTTAGATTGTATGAGTGATATTGTTGAAGAAATAGAAAATGCAAGAAACACTTATAAAGATAAGTTGGTAGGGTTAATCGCTGGTTCAATTAAGCATGCCGTAGAAACTTGTAAATATCCTGGTGGTGAGGTTTACGCCGAAGATATAATTCAATACGCCAACAAAATTGAATCAACCGTCGATATACCGAAAGTTCATAGTTGTAAAGAAATAGAGTTACTGGAACAATTAAAAAAGGTGATGGATATATTCGGGGAATTTGAACCTGATGAAAATGATATAAGGATAACTTGGACTAATGAGACCCTAATTGTTCTCAGGGATACTAAGAAAATATTAAGGGAGTATGGGTATGGTTAAAAGAATTATATTTTATGTTCTTGTACACTATGCTGTTGTGTGTGCCTATGGTTTAGGTTCAAGAATGTTGCACTACCCCAACTTAGACGTAGGTTGGATATTAACTGGAAAAAGGAGTCGTTCGTAAATGAAAAAACGTTATTATTTTTATATTGTAATAGGTTTAATCGCCTTAACTGCTTTTGGGTATGGTTACCGATACTTTATGGCACCAATCAAAGGTAAAGTTGCTGCTGAAGAACAACTTGAGTCCGCTTCTAATAGAATCCAGCGGTATAATCACTTCTTTGATTTATGTGCAAGTGTGCAAAGACAAAAGGCTCAACTTGTCGCTCAAAAGGAACGGTTACAATCCGAACCCGAAGGAAAATTTAAATCAAGGGTTCGTGCAAATATTGCAGGTATTCAATCACAAATCGCTGGAAGCGTGGCTCAGTATAATGCTGATTCTACCAAATCGTATACAGCAGCAAGATTTAAAGATTCTAACTTGCCTTATCGTTTAACTATTGAAGGAAAAACAACATGCGTTTCGTACTAATTATTATTTTATCATTATTCGCGGTCACAGCTTGTAAAGGTGGTCAATCAACTAGCCAAAAACAAGAACAAACCCGTACTGAAGTTTTGAATCGAGCTGATGCCGCTGTTCCTACACCAGTGATCAGTAACTTTATCGCCCGTAAAACAGTCGCAGAATATATGCGTCGTATGGATCAACCGAACAAATTGTTTTATATCTATATTGTGGCTGATACAGGTAATATTATTGGTTATTATGTAAGTCGAGGCAAGCCTGTTAGTTCTTGTTTAAATATGACGCCACCCGACCGTGGTGATTATTACCGGAATGGCGGTGTTATTAATCGAGTCGCCCCTAGTTTAAACGGTCTTTATAATGCTGGCGGTGGCGCTTGTAATAGCACGTATTTCTTTGACGCAGAAACTGATGCATTAGTTGAAATCTCAGGATTGAATTTATTTACAGCTGATCAACCGTTAAATCTTGACGCTGAACCAATTACCGTAGTTTCTGAATAACTTATATTGGGGTCGTTCGCGACCCCAACTCCACTTCAAAAAGGAAATTAAAATGAAACCTTTAGAAACCTTAGAAACCTTAGATAAAATTGCTGATTGCATTATTTGGTTTTCTTTAGGCGCTCTAGTCGTCTTATCCCTCTTTATGTGTTTAAATAATGATTACTATGAAACAAAGAAAACCTTAACTAAAATTGAAAAAACTTGTGAACAAGTTGGTTCCGAACCGAAAGAATTTGACTGGAATCAAGAAGCTGTTTGTAAAAACGGATTTACTTTTATCTATGAAGAATAGGATTTATTATGGATTATTCTGGTTTATCTGATGAAGAATTAAACAATGTATTGAATCAAGCCAAAAATGAATATGATGCTAGGTTAAAGTCTAAACGAGAAAAAGAGAAAATTCAAAGGGTTGGTTTTGCTAAGTTTGTAATGGAAAATCGTGAAAAGTTTTTAGAAGTTATGAACCATTCACGAACGAGTTGTAGTGACGAAAATCCTTGTAACCCAGGACGTTGCCGTAAATGCGATTTTATGGAACTAGACCCTCAAGGTTGGGAATGGGGAGAATACGGGTTTTATTTTGATTCTTGCCTTGAGCTTGTTATTGTAAAATACATTTAAAAGAGGGATATTATGAATAAAGATGATTACAACAAGTATCTTGTTCAAATCAATTATAAGAACGGTGTTTCTATGGTGGCTTGGTTTTACAAGTTACATTTTAAGGGTAGTTATGAAGGTGATAAATCCATTGAATGGGAAATTACTGATGCCCCTAAGAAAACCAAATATGATACTGCGATTAAAGCCGTTTTTATTAACGTTGATTCTATTGATAGTATCTGGCAACTAGATGAAGTGGCAGGCTCACTCGGAGACAAACAATCTAAAGGAAAATAATTATGGTTTATATGATACCCCGACAATATAAATGCCCAGATTGTGGAACTACTACAAAATGGGCAGATAACGGTGGAGTTGCATCAGTACCAATTATTGAAGGCGCACCCGTTTGTCCTGTTTGTTGGGAAAAATTCGTAAAAACTAACGTTCCTGTTATGCAATTGGATAATGAAAATGAGTGTTCCTAATTATACTGAATTAACGAAAAGAGTTTGGGATCTATGGGATTTATTTGACTTTGGTTCACTGAGGCGTTCTGACTGTGATAACTTCAAACATAATAAATTTGAAGGTTGGGTTGGCTTTACTTTAAAAGAAGATTTTATTAAGGTTAAATACAATTCTGTTGATGATACGGACTGTGAAATTATTGTAAACGATGATGTTGTATTAGAAAGCGTCAGTTTTGATAATATTCAAGAAGAATTAGAAAATCGGTTCGATATCATGGTTACTTCATTTCTATAAAATAAATCATGGATAAAAAGAATGAGTGAAAACCTTTCTAAGTACAAAAAATTATCTTCATTAGAACATGTACTCCAACGTTCTGGTATGTATCTAGGGTCTACTGCTATTCAGGAACAAAACGTATTTGTTCCTGGTAAAAAAGGTAGAATGACCGAACACAAATTGTCATTTTCTCCAGCATTATTAAAGATGTTTGATGAGATTATCAGTAACAGCGTTGATGAACACATTCGTTCAGGATCAGTTTCAAAAATTGATGTTACTATTAACCAAATGGGTGGTGAAATATCAATTTCGGATAACGGTGGAATACCTGTTCAAAAACATCCAGAATATAAACAATGGATACCGGAAATGATTTTCGGTGAAATGCGTACTGGTTCAAATTTTGGTGATGAAGAAAGAACCACCGCTGGATTAAATGGTCTGGGTTCAAAGCTAACATCAATCTTTTCAAAGGAATTTACCGTAACAACTTCTGACGGTAAGAAGCGGTTTACCCAAACCTTCAAAAATAACCTCTCAGAACGCTCTGAACCGAAAATTGTGCAATCTAATTCCAAAGGTACTACGATTACCTTTACTCCAGATTACGAACGCTTAGGATGCGAATTAGACACTGATACAGTTCAGCGTATTCAAAAACGGGTTTATGATGTTGCTGGTTGTAATCCATTAATTCAGGTGACGTTAAATAAAATTCCTATCCGTATAGCTTCATTTGAATCATACGCTCGATTATTTTCTGACGAACTTGTTTCTGATAAAAATAAAGATTGGGAAATTGTGGTTTGTCCTTCGGAAGATGAATTTAAACAAATTTCCTTTGTTAATGGTGTTGATACCTATAATGGTGGAACACATGTTGATTATATCGTAAACCAAATAACAAACAAACTACGTGAATACATTAAAAAGAAACATAAAGTTGACGTAAAACCTTCAAATATTAAACAACACCTGTTTGTATTCATTAATTGTCGAATTAATGCACCTACATTTACTTCCCAAACCAAAGAAAATATGTCATCTGATGTTAAAGACTTTGGTACTTCTTTTGAGGTTAGTGATAAATTCATTAGGGCATTAACTCGCTCAGAGGTTGTACAAAAGGTTCTTGATTGGGCTGAAGCGCAACAACGCCAAAAAGAATTGGCTGAAATGCGTAAAGTGAATAAGCAAGCGCAAAAGAAAAACCATCTTAAAAAGATTGTTAAGTTTGACGATGCTACGGGCAAAAAGCGTGAAGAATGCTCCCTGTTATTAGCTGAGGGTGATTCAGCGGCAAAAACGTTATTATCAGCCCGTGAACCAAAAACAATTGGTGTGTACCCATTAAAAGGAAAACCGCTAAATGTTCGTGATATTAAACTCAAGCGATTAACATCGAATGAAGAATTTGCGAACATTATGTCAATCTTAGGTCTAAAATTAGGTCATGAAGCTGACCCTAGTCAAATGAGGTTTGGTAAGGTTATAATTGCAGCGGATTTTGACCCTGATGGTTCGCATATTTGTGGTCTTATCGTTAATATGTTTCAACAATTTTGGCCAAACCTATTGAAAGAAGGAATGGTGTACCGTTTAAGAACTCCGTTGATTGTAGCGACTAAGAATAAAAAAGAATATGAATTCTTTAGTCGTGAAGAATTTCAAAAATGGGCTTCTAAAAACCCAAATCATTCTTATAAGTATTACAAAGGACTTGGTTCTTGGACTACAAAGGCATTTAAGAAATTTTTAAATGATGAAAATTACCATGAACAACTAACCTATGATTCTGAAGATGATTTCAAATCAGTTGACTTAGCGTTTGATAAATCTAAATCAAATGCACGTAAAGATTGGTTGCTTGGTACTCAATACTAAAGGATTGAAAAAGTGAAAATAGCTGATTTTTTTGATACCGAATTTAAAGAATTTTCAAATTTAGATAATGTTCGTTCTATCCCATCACTAATTGATGGGTTTAAGGATTCACAAAGAAAGGCGATTTATGGTATGATGAGTCGCCCGTTAAAAGAAGTTAAAATTGCTCAAGCTGCTGGTGAAGTTGCACTAAACACGCACTACAATCATGGTGAAAATTCCATGGGTAATACGTTAGTCGGTTTGGCACAAAACTATCCTGGGTCAAATAACGTTAATTTATTAGAACCGATTGGCCAATTTGGTTCTATACTAACAAACGAATCATCTTCTCATCGTTATATTTTTACGAAAGTGTCTGAAAACCTTAGAAAGTACATTCGTAAAGAAGATGATATCGTACTTGAACATAAAACTGAAGACGGTGATAAAGTAGAACCGAAGGTTTTTTACCCAGTTATTCCATTATGGATAGTTAATGGTTCAAATGGTATTGGAACAGGACATTCTTGTAAAATACTACCAAGAAACCCGGAATCAATTAAAAGAATACTTTCAAATTGGGCTAAGGGTTCTGAACCAAAATCACTAAAAAAACTTTTAATGCCTTATTATGAAGGATGGAAAGGTAGCGTCATTAAAGTTGATGAAAACAGTTTTATATTAGAAGGTGTTATTGAAAAGATTAATACTTCTACTGTTAAGATTACCGAAGTTCCACCGAATATGGGTATTGATAAGGTTAAAGCAAACCTTGTAAAACTTCTAGAAGAAAACAAAATTCGGGACTTTGATAATAATTCTTCTGAGGAAGGGTTTGAAATTATTGTAAAAATGCCTAGGGACGTTGCTAAAAAGACAACTAAGCAACTTTTAAACCTTTTCAAGCTAACTACCCGCGTTACCGAAAATGTGACAATGTGGAGCAGTACAGGAGAGTTAACGAAATATGAAAACGTTGAAGAAGCTCTACGGGAATTTTTACAATTCAAATTATCCAAGGTTGAAGAACGTCGAATTAAACAAATTGAACTACTGGAAGAACAATCTGATTTTTTAAATCAAAAGAAAGACTTTATTTTCAAATGGAATATGCTTAATAATCCAGGAAAAATGGAAAGAACTGAAATTCGCAAAAAGATTCAAAGTTGTTCTGATGAAAATTTTGAACGGTTTATGAATATGCGCATTTCCTCACTAACGTTAGAAAAAGTTGATGAACTGCAAAAAGAAATGGTTCAAATAGAAAAAGAGGTTGAATCTTTAAAAGAAACAACCCCTAGTAAATTATATTCTAGTGATTTAAAATTAATCTGATTTTTGGTATTGCTCAGAAACAAGCAACTTGAAATTTAAAAGATCTTCATTAACTTTAGTGACTTTTTCTCCAATGTTGGAAATCTTGTCATCTTGTTCTTGGTCTTTTATTTTAAGAGTTGCTGTTTCTCTATATAATAAATCTTTAAGTTCTGAACTAGAAGTTTCAAGTCTTTTACTGAAATCATCGAACCTTGAGTCAAATCGAAGTTGGAGTTTATCCAGTTCTTCTTTTTGCTCAAGACGGTTTCTATCTAAAGACTTATTCATTTCAGAAACTATTGACCCTGAAGATTCTTTAAAGTCTTTGGCAACAAGTTCCATTTTTTTGGACTGATTCTTCAAGAACCACATTGGAATACCAACCAAAGCAATCATTACTGACACTAGAATTGACAGTATTGTAAGTATCGTTGAAATTTGCATTATTTTATTTTTCTTATTATGAGTTTTATAATGAGAGAATTCATTTATATTTAGCTAAATCTGGTATCTAAAAATTATGTTTAAACCTGATTTTTTTATTGATAATCAATGGCTCCATAGAATAGGACATCGCTTAGAAGGGTTTAAGAAAGCAGGCGGTAATGCGTTCCAAGCCAGATGCCCTTATTGCGGTGATTCAAAAAAAGATAAGCGCAAAAAACGTTTCTATTTCTATACCAAAAAACAATCATTAAATTTTGATTGTAAAAACTGTGACGCAAGTGGTTCTTTTTGGACGTTCATGCAAGAACAGGTCCCTGACTTGTTTGATGAATATAAAAAAGAACAAATGTTTAAACACTTTAAACGTTATGAACCCAATAATAATTCTTCAAACAATTTTAAACGGGAAGATGAAGAACAATATCAGATTGAAGAAGAAAATTATGAACCCGTATGTTTATCTAAGTTGATAGGGTTAATGGAACCTATTTCTGAATTACCTGAAAGTCATGAAGCAGTTCAATATCTTGTTAAAAGAGGTTTTTCTAAAAAAGAATACGGTAGATTATTTTATGCTCAAGACTTTAAGAAGTTATCTGAGGTTGTATCATATAAAGAATTATCTGAACGTTTCCCCAATGAACCTCGCATAGTCATACCGTTTTTTAATAAAGATTTAAATGTGACTATGATGCAAGGACGTTCTCTTGATCCAAAATCTTCACTGAAATACATCACAATCAAAACTGATCCAGAATTAGAAAAAATATACGGGTTGGAGAACGTAAAAAGAAATAAAACAGTTTACTGTGTAGAAGGACCTCTAGATAGCCTTTTTGTTGATAATTGTCTAGCTTCTTGTGATTCCTCATTAACCAAAGTTCCTGCTGACGTTTATATTTTTGACAATCAACCAAGAAATAAAGAAATTGTTGAACTAATGGAAGATTGTATTGAAAAAGGCAATCAGTTAGTTGTTTGGCCAAACAGCCCAAACGGAAAAGAAGATATTAATGACATGATTAAAAATGGTACACCACAAAAAGACCTAATGAAAATAATTAAAGAAAGAACGTTCAAAGGTCTAAAAGCTAGAATAGAGTTGACTAATTGGAGAAGAGTATAATAAATAGTCAGCGTTACCATAACAAAGGTTGTACAATATGTCTAAGAATTTTAAAATGGATGACAACGTAAAATTAGAAATCCTTCGACTTGATAATGAAGGAATTTCAATGAACAAAATTTCTGAATTAGTTGGAATCAATAAATCTACTGTTTCTAGATTTTTGCGTAAATTGACTCATAAAGAATGGTGGGAAAGGAATGATAATAAACCCATAGCTTCTGGTAATTATAAAGATCATCACGCAAAAATAGAAAAACTTCCAGGAAACCGATTTATATTAACTTCTGCACAAAATAATACCTATGTTCACCCCAAATTTTTAAAATCCCTTGAAAATGCCGCTGAATATATGGGGGCTCAAATTTTAGTTGGAACGTTCTCATACAATATTGCTGAATATCGTGCACATAACAACCAACTATCAGAAAAATATAAAAACAGGGAAACTAATCAAAACCTTGAGAAAGGGGATAATTTATTTTTTGACCCAATGATCAAAGAATATATTGTTGATGAACCTAAAATGTTAACAAAGGACTTAATGTGGAACGGTGAATTAAATATTTCACCTACGGCTGTTAATCCATTTAGCGGTATGGAAGGATATACGAAAGGTATCAGCGGTATATTTCCTCACGTTAAAGTTGGTATGAAGCCACTAGCAAGACATAAAATGGAAGACCCGAGGTATTTGTTTTCTACTGGTTCAATAACGAAGAAAAATTATATTCAAAAGAAAGCTGGTCAAAAAGGTGCGTTGCACCATACCTTTGCTGCTTTATTAATTGAAGTAGATGAAGAAGGTGATTGGTTCCCTAGACAATTAGTTGCTGATTCAGGTACGGGCGAATTTTACGATTTAGACGTCCTGTACACTCCTGAGGGCGTTTTTCCTGGTCAATCAGCAGAAGCTATACAGTGGGGGGATTTACACTCCGAAAAGGCAGATGAGGAAGTTTATAAGGTATCATTCGGTAACCATCCTGATAGTTTATTAAATAGATTGAACCCGACTTACCAATTTGTTAACGATGTTCTTGATTTTACTAGCAGAAACCATCATAACATAAAAGACCCTTATTTTAGGTTTAAACGCTATATTGAAGGTAAAGAAAGTGTTCTTGATGATATAAAACAAGTAGCTGATACCTTAGAAATGATGAAGCGTGATTCTACTATCACGGTTATCGTAGAATCAAATCATGATTTAGCGTTACAACGTTGGTTAAAAGAATCTGATTATAAATCAGATCCAGCAAATTCTATTCCTTTTCTTGAATTACAATTAGCGACCTATAAAGCATTAGAATCAGGTGATGATGATTTTTCTATCTTTGAATATGCTATGAACAAGTACCATGGTATAGGAGAGGGAAGTGATTACACTATATTTCTGAGGGAAGATGAATCATTTAAAATATGTGGTTCAATAGAATCAGGTTGTCATGGTCATTTAGGTAATAATGGTGGACGTGGGTCAGTTAGCGCATTTAAGAAAAGAGGGATTAGATATAATGTAGGTCATAGTCATTCACCTTGCATTGATGAAGGAGTATATTATGCTGGAGTAAGCGGTAAACTCAGTGAATTCACTTATGCGAAAGGTGGGACGACGTGGGATCATGGCCATATCGTGACATACCCCAACGGTAAAAGAGCAATTTATTTAATTAGAAATGGGAAATATTATGCAAAATCTTAAAAACAAAGAATAAAGGATTCTATATTCCAGAATGCCGTTAAATTGGTGAGTTCTTATTTGGAATAATAATTTAACACCTATATAAACGTAGAGTTTCAATAATAATAAGGTGCGTTTTATGGTTAAAACTGAAATTGATTGTGATAATTGTAGCGAAAGTATTATCTTAGTTACTCGCGAAGAAACAATGGTAAATTTTTGTCCTAATTGCGGTACAAGCCAAGATTTATCAGACAGTATCTATTCTAGCGACGACGAGTAATTTATCATGAATTTTGCTGGAATAGATTATTCTATGAGTTGTCCTGCTATAACAGTGGGACCGTCTGATGATTTTAGTAAATGTCATTCTTTCTTTTATTCAGGTGTTAAAAAGCACCAACGGAAATTTAAGCATGATATTTATGGTTTAGTCACTATCCCTTACTCAAGTGAATTGGAGCGCTTTGACAATGTTTCAGAGTGGGCTATGGCTATTTTGAAACGATACAAAGTTCAAAAAGTTTGTATCGAGGGATATGCTATGGGTGCAAAGGGTAAAGTTTTCAATATTGCTGAGAACACTGGAATATTGAAATACAAAATGTGGAAAGCAGGAATTGGTTTTATTACCCCTTCACCAATGACAGTTAAAAAAGCGTTTTCCGGTAAAGGAAACGCAGGTAAAGAATTAATGTATGAGTCTTTCAAACAGAAAACAGGGTTAGATTTATCAGAAGTCATTGATTGTAAAATTGATGCTAATCCTATTTCAGATATTGTTGATTCATATGCTATGTTAGAATATGGTTTTGAACAGGAGTTTTTTCAATGATTACAATTTATGGTAAAAATAAATGCCCTTTTTGCGTCAAAGCAAAAAATTTATGCCAAGAAAAAGGTATTGAGTTTAAATACAAAGAAGTCGGTGTAGACTTAACTAAAGAGCAATTGTTTGGTATTTTAGGTGAAGAAGTAAGAACCGTCCCACAAATTGTTTCCAATGAAGGGGACGGTTTCATGACTAAGATTGGTGGATATAATCAGTTAGTTGAATATTTAAATCAATAACTGAAATTATATAAACCGTTTAGTTGATTAAATCTTCTATGCGTAGGGTCTTGGTTTTCCGAAACTTTAGACCCTTCAAACTTATTGTTATTGATATTCGTTTGATTAGAAGATGGAGCAATAACAGCATTACCACCTGAGCTTGTATTGTTATTATTAGTCAATTCTTTATTCTTTTTCTCAATAGAATTAGTTACTCTCTCATTAACTACATTTCCATCACCATAATAACGTTCCCTTGATTGTTCAGCTCTTCTTCTCACCTTTTCAACTTTGGCGTCTAAATTAGGATTGTTCGTTCTACCGCCTTCTATATTTAAATTAGAACTTTCATCTTCATCACCAGAAAAGAACCCAGTAGCAGTATCCCAAAAGCTATTAGCTGTATCTTTAGCGCCATCAATAAGATCACCACCAAAATTGGTTATTCCATCAATCTTTTCAGTTATCCATTCTAAAATAGGTGACAATTTGCTTTCAACCCATTCATAAATGGATTCAAAGAAGTTGGTCATAGAGTTTATAGTATCCGATGCAAAAGATAACCCTTTATTAGTTAGTTCTTTTACGTAATCAAGTCCTTGTAAAAACCAATCATCTAAGCTAGTAAACCAACCAAATATTTTTTTAGTTAATTCTTCTTGTTTAACACCGAATATTTCATCTACACCAAATAATCCAGCCACCCAATCAACAATACCTGTTAACGTGGAAACCAACCCAGAAACAACATTAGAAATACCAACCAATATTCTATCAGTTATGTTTAAGTCACCTCTTCCCAATATTTCCTCGGCATTGAATATACCCTCAACAAAATCATAAATTCCTTGAACAATGGCAAGAATTCCGGTAAATTTACCGAATTTCATAAACATTTTTCCGCCTTTCTTAAGGAATTCAAATACTTTCAAAAAAGGACCTATAAGAGCAGAAAAACCGGCAGTTATACCACCAAACAAACCACCACCTTCATCACCAAAAAGGTCTTTCCCTTCATTTTGGTTTTTGTTTAAGTCAAGTTCAGGGGAAGTGTTATCACTTGACTCAAACTGGGTTTCAAGTGCGTCTGATTTTTGTTGCTCAATGGATTCCCTTTGGAGTTTATTCTGTTCATCAATACCATCTTTAATCTCAGATAGCGTTTCTTCATCATCAGGGTTCTCAATACCAAAAGCTTCATTGAATCGTTCTATTGCTAACTCAATTCTTTCAAGATAAGGAATGTAAATATCATTTGTTTCTGGGTTTTTTAATTGATCTAAATCACGTTCCAGAACTTCAGATTGCATTTCTTCATTTTTAAGTTGTTCTTCTTGGATATTTTGTTCTTCAAGAAGTGATTGTAATCTACGTTTTCTTTCTTCCTCAAATTGACGCTTCTGTTGTTTTTTAGAAGTCATCAAATCTTTAACCATATTCCCAGCATATCCCAAAACTGGGTTTGCTGTCATCACGGCTGAAGTTAATGTATCAAAAGAAGGTAGCGAGTCTTTTAAACTAGATAACCCACTACCAATAGTTTTCTTATTTTCAGATTTAATTTCGCTATCAATGTTATCAATATTGTCAAGAATTGAAGAAAATTTTCCTATGTAAGCGGCTTGTTGAGTACCAGCATCTATTTGTCCTGCGACTAAATCTTTTCTGATTTGTCGCATTTCTTTCAAAGCTGATTTAGAAAACGTGTTTGTTCCACTTTCTTGAAGGACAATGGCTTCTTGCATTATCCTTTCAAGTGTATTAGCAACAACGTCTTCGTCGTTACCTCTTAATTTTGTGGCTCTTCTAGCTTTTCTAATATCTAACAAAGCCTTTTTAGGATTTAATGCCATTATTTTTTACCTTTATTTGCATTCTTTTCTTTTAATCTTTTATCGATCGCTTGTTCTATTAACATCAAATAAGAAGTTCTTTCAAAAGGCATCATTTCTTCAATATCAACTAACGTAAAATGTTGTTCAAACTCACTTTTCAGTTTGAACAACAAACGGGTGTTATCCGTATAATACGAAGTCAATGTTTCATGATTTAGACATACGTAAAAAAATCATTTAACCCTGATAATACAATAGGTAATTTCTTAATTTCTTGGTTGCCTTGTTCATCAGGATCATCTTTCATCGTAACTTCTGTTTTGAAGTACAACTTAGGCATGGTTTCAAAGAAACTTGATACTTTTCTAAGCATTTGTAAATCAAATGATTCTACAAAATCTTGACGCTCTTCATGCGTTGAATCTTTAAAGTAGTAGATATCATTTTCATCAAATACGTAATCAATACAAGCTTCAATTGAACTCAGTGATTCTAAATTTTCCTCATACATTTTAATGGTAGGATATTTCATCACCACACCAATTTTTGTATCTTCATCGAGAACAATTTTATTTGTATGTTCTTCGTATTCTTTTAACTGAATATCAGAAACACTAATATTCAATTTTGTTCTTTTTTCATTACCACTGTCGAATTTGTATTTTACTGGAATAGTGATTACATCAGATACTGCCTTTGCTCTGATATGTAAAAATAACCATTCTATATCAAATAAAGGTAAATCATCGACAGAAACACCCAAATCAAACGTACATAATTCAATAATTTGTTTGATTGCTTCTATAATTCTATTTTTGTCTTCTTTTGCTTCTTCTTTTGCTAACAAAAGTATCTTTTGTTCTTTAACCGTAAACGGTCTAAATTTAATTTGTTTATCAATCCCTTTCAAATATAAAGAATAACGTGGGGAGTCAATTTTAGGTAAACTCATTTTTTATCACCCTTTCAATTTATCTATTGCATTATCAACTAATTTAATTAAATTCCCTTGATCTTGGGAACTTAATTTTCCATTTTGATTTATATCAAATTTAAAACTATTTAGTAAAGAAGCTAATTTATTTGTCGATGTTCCTGTTGCACCTTTAATAACATCATCAATCATATTGTATATATTAGCGGCTTCACCGTCTAAATCTATTCCAGTTGTATCTTCAAATACGCTTAATGCTTCTTGTACAGCTGGGTTAGCGAGTATTGGTGTCACTAGAGGTCCTAACGGAGTCTGTGACAAGGAATTAACACCATCATCAATAGTTATATTATTGTTTGCATTTTCCCAACGCTTAAAGGCAAATGCTGTAGAAACATTAGCAAATTCATCCCTTGTTTGATTAGACAAAGGAATAGAATTACATGTTATAGGGAAGGCGTCCCTGAATACAACTGAATACGTAACGTTATCTTGTTCGTCTAAAAGGTTTAGTGTGATATCAGTAGAATATTCATCCATATATGATATTTCATGTTTAATTGGATCAAAAATGAAATCCATCCACATATCAATGATCATTTTCTCAAACATATCACGGGAACATAAGAAACTGAATTCTTGTTCTTCATATAGTGTAGCATAAGGGATTTTATAAAAATCACCGTTATATCTTATTTCAGTCGTTGCTAAATTTTTACTTGGTAGTGGAGTTTCATCAATCATCAAGTCTAATGCCTTCGCCATATTCTTTTGACTTTTATCCTCAGGCACAAAAAACGTTTTGACTGCATCAATTGGTGATGATGGTGATGGTGAACCGCTATCACGTCGCTCTGGAATATTTTCCAGTTCATTGATTCGACTAATGATTGATTGAGGTATTGGTATAATAACCTGAAAGCGGTTATTGGTCGCAACCCCTTTCTTCATTATATGTTCAATACGTTCTCTGAAATCTGGCATAAGTTTCTTCTTTAATAAATAGTATGGTAAACTAAATCCTATAAGGTATTTATATAACAATGGCCGAAGAGATAGAAAACGATACTAATACAGAACTAAAGATTCTAAAAAATATAGAAAAGGCGTTCTATAGAAATAATGAATCAGCCAAGAAAAGAAATACCCAAAAATCATTAAAATGGTTTTCTAAATATGTTCCGCGTTCATATAATAAAGCTAGAACGGCTCAAATGTTTAGGGATAGGGATCTATTTTCTAAACGTATTAAAGTTGGTCAAATGCACTTCTTTCAATATGACGCAAAACATAAAGACAAACTTCCTGTTTGGGATATGTACCCGTTGGTGTTCTTTTTTGACTCTTATAGAGCCAAGGACGGTGCAGAAATCTTATTGGGTATTAACCTTCATTACCTTAAACCATCGTTGCGTTTCGAAGCTATGAGGACGTTATTGAAGTATAGAAATGAAAAGCGTTATCGCCCATCTACAAGATTGAAGATTTCTTGGCAAGTACTGAAATCACTAGGTAATTCAAAGTTATTTGAACATTCCATTAAAGCGTATAGAATGGATCACGTTAGAAGCCAATTCGTTCAAGTTCCACCTAGAAGTTGGGAATTAGTGATATTCTTACCACTTGCTCGTTGGCAAAAAGGATCTAAGTCAACTGCTTGGAAAATTTAAAAAAGGGGCTATGCCCCTTTTCTATTTGTCACAACAATCCTTTTAACGGGAGTTCCATCAGGCGTAGTCATATAATAAACAAAATTATAAAAAATTCCGTATGAAGGAGCAGTTGGTGTACTTGAACTTTCTTCAGTGAATCCCATAATTTAGTTTTCCTCAATTAATGGAAATGAATTAATAGGAAAAGCTTCCCAAGAATCAAACCTCAAATATTCTGTTAGAGGGTCTTCGCCTTGAGTATAATTTGACTCTTTAAGGATACCTTTAATTCCATGTTGATGACAAATATTTAAAGGGAGTAACCTGTCCTCAATAATGTAATCAACGTTGGCTCGGAATTTTTCTTTTGAATGTGTTGTAATTGAATGAAAATTAATCCCACCAACTTGACCAAACCAACGCTCAAGGAAATTGTATTTAGATTTTGAATGATTGCCTTTATTATGGCTAATAAAAACAATTTCATAACCACGCATTTCTAACATCTTTAATGTCTTAATACAACCTTTGTACGGGGAAGCAAGGTCATAAATTCCTTCTCTTCGAAAGAAGTCAAAAGGATCAACGTTGCTGTTAATTGGTTTCGGGAAATATTTTGTTAAGTTGTAATTAACTTTCTCTCCTTTGCTTGTGTGTAATGAATGTAGTTCAGGGAGTGTTAAACACTTATATTCTACTTCATCAAATTCACAAATTGCGGGTGATTGGGTCATACTAATTAACCATTCAAACCACATTTCATCAGTAGGGCAAACAGTCAAATCAATATCAACACCAATCACATTTCCTTTAGTACTCATTAATAAACTCCGATCATATATTAAATGTAAAAATCTTTTTCCACCAAGGAAGTTTGTTGTAGTTAGAAACTTTCTTCCTCATGTAATGGTACTCATTTTCCTTTCCCATTCTATAATTAACTGCTTTCTCTAATTCGGGCATAACAATAGAATCAATAACTTGTTGCAATTCTTCGTCAAATGCAAACTTCACTCCGTCAATTTTCAAAACCCTAGAACGACTCTTCTTTTGTTCTAGCAAACCAAATTTAGAACCTGAAGTAAAATGGTGGCAAATAACGTGAGTGGAACCATTGTCAGGAATTAACCGTTTTTTAGTTTCATAAAATGTTATGCCTTCATTATTCATATTAAAATCCCATTAATGTATCAATTTGCCTTCTTTTTGAATCTTGACTAAAGACGTTATTTCCATATTCAAACAATTCAAAAAGTTCATCTGGAACACCACCATAAATACCGTCCAAATCAACGCTTCTTACAAAAGAATTAAATGCGTCCTCATAAGAATACCCTGAACCTATATTGATAGAACCTTTGCCCCAACTAATAAGATAGTTTAAGCCGCGTTTTTCTATTGTGTATCGATTTGTATCTAATAAACTTTTTAACTTGTCTAAAACTTTGTTTTGTGTAAGTAATCTTTCATTGATAAATTCTTTAAAACTTAGCATAATGGTTTACCCGTATTTGTTCGTATATAGAACTATTTATACGAGTAAACCAATTAAAGTTATTCTTCTAAATCGTCACCATCTTCGTCAACGTTATCTTCACTTGATTTCATAACTGATTCATAAAGGTCAGTGTATTCTTCAAAGCGTTGTACGCGACTGTCAAACTCTTGTTTATGGAAATCATTGAGCATCGTAGTGATTTCCTTCATAGGCAAGTTAAAGTCGTCTTTTAACGCCTTTTTTGCTTCTTTAATATATTCACGTTCACCTTCAATGCGGGTCATTGCGTTACTCATTGCCTCAATAACGCCTTTGATTTTCTTGCGATCTTCAGGTGAAGATGGAGTAATAATTAATTGTTCAGTCATTATTCAATACCTTTAGATAATGTTTTGATGATTAAGAAATCCCGAACCTTCGGATCAGGAATGGATAGTAAAACCGAATTAAAATCAATATTAATTTGGATTGTGAGTGGATCTTTATGTACTATTGCTTCATGTTTAGAAAAAACACCCCGTTCAAAATGAATATCATATTGTTTCATCATAAAAGCAAATTCATCTCTATCACATTCAGCTAAACACCGAACCCAGTAAACTGATTTTTCATTGAAGTTAGCTATTCGGATTCCAGCATCATCATCATAAAATTTAAAATGTTTTTCAATAGCTCTCACTAATTGGCGAGCAACGTAAATTTTATCCATAATAAAACCCTTATAGTTCATGTACAATAATGGGTAACGTGGGGCAAGCTTCGTTAATAGCCCATTCAACTTCCTGTTCCCAATTTAAACCACCTATACCGCAACTAATTTTAGGTATATGCAATTCAATAGGACGTTCTTCCGTATTTACTTGGGTATATAGAAATTCAAGTCTAGAAAATACTTGGTATATAGCAGAAATTTCTGCATTCGGTCCTGGTTCAACTTGAGTGTATAAGTTGAACAAATCAATACCATTACCCATCAAAAACGAAAAATTTCCTAATCTGCCTTTCCCTTTCGGTAAGGGGGAACGTTCATCTTTCATAGGTAATTCAGGGAACGCTTTTGCAAATTGTGCCGCAACACCAGCACCCATAACACAATGACAATTGCAACCATGGGCAAACCAAAAGTGTTTATTTTCTTCAGGGTACGATTTAACGTTTAACGCGGATACTACGATATCGGAAGGTTTTCTATGTTCAATAATCATAATTTAATCTCACTGGCTACATAACGAATAATTTAAAATGATAATATAACCCCACTTAAAAGTAAAGTGGAGTTAATTTATTAGACGTAAAATTCGTATGGGTTATCTTTTGTACTGTCTGCCATATCTTGAAAAGTAAGTAAAGCTTCACGTTTTCTATTAAAAGGGTAAGGATCACTCTCCGTATAAATTTTATTACCGGATTTGTCATGGACTTCTAAAGACCAAACCCACATACCAAGTGATTCATTTCTACTTAAAGTAACTTTAGCGTCGCCATTTATTGGTTTTGATGGTTTAGCGCCAGCAACAGACATTTTTGTAGTAAAAACAATTGGGAATTTTGATTCGTAGTGACCTTTAAGTAACTTTTTCATTCTCACCTTACTTTCATTAATAAATTCAGAAAAACTTTTCATAACTTTCTAACCCTTATTATACTCTTATATTTCTAAACGTATAATAATATTTAGTTATAAAAAAGACGGTTTTTATAACCGCCTTTGGAATTTATTAACCACGAACAACATGACCTTCTATTGTTTGTCTATATTGACCCCAACGATGGAAATTTCCGCTCCATGGTTCACCTGATACATCAATATGAGTTACGAATTCTTTATATTCTTCCTCATCTACAATAGGTGTAGCCTGATGTTCCGTGGGAGAAGCATGAACAGGTTTTGATTCTACCAATTTACCGTAAATCATTTCGGCTTTATCTAACGAACCGTCTAAAATTCGGTAGCTGGTTTGGGCTGCACAAGATGATGAAATTTTCAACGCTTGATCTAAGGTAAAATTAACGTTAGCAGGTGTCCAGTAACCATCACCAAAAAACGGTGTATGCCATTCACCTTTATTTAGAACAATCGGTTTACTTTGAGCCATTCCCTCACGCATCGCTTTAGCGAGTACTTGAATTTCCGGTTGAGCATCTTCGTGATTTCGTAAAGCAAACCAATTATTAAATTCAGTTGCAGTAACAAGAACTTTGTATCGTTCAAACGGTTCAAGGATACGGCAAGCAATTTGTTTATGTAGATTAAGTTTCATAAAGCCCCAAGCGAACACACAAGCAACTTTAGAAGCAAACCTCCATAAACCCCTTAGTAACTTTCTTTTAAATCCGCTGTGTTCTTTTGCGGCTTGCATACCTGACTTATTGACACCCCAATGAACAGGCATTGCTGGGTTATTCCAAATCATAGACAATTTCTTTTTAACTGGGATAGCCCTTGATGATGCCGCATTTCTTGAAAAAAGGCGATGTGTCATTAATTCTGCATGGATAAATCTAGGGTATTCTAACAAGTACGTTGTAATTCGCTTTTCTTTACCTGTATTTTCAGTTTCATAACTGAAAACAGAATCAGCAACAACCTCAGCACTAATCCCTTCATCTAATACAATTTTAATGTTGTTTTTATGCATTATAATTCTTCCCCAAATTCGTAGTAAAACAAAGCACGTACTGTAGCACGTAACCCATAATTTCTAGTTAAATTCTTAAATAATTGTTGAGGGTTATAGATAGTTCTATCTTTAATTGTTTTAACATATTCAGCTAATTTGCCTGAAGAATATATTTTACCTCGAGAACCAAGTAAATGATACCCATTATTTTCAGCTAATTTTAATAACATAATAACGTCATCTAGACTAGTTGCATAACGAATGTCACGAAGGTAAGGGCAACAATTATCCTTTAATCTAATGTATTCATCATCACGAAGGTCAATGGTTGTTTTTCCTTCTTTTAAACTGTAAACATTATTTTTAAGTTTGATCGCCCTTTTTGTTTCATCTATGAGTTTTATTTCAGATCCCCTGTTATCAATAACGTCCTTTAATCGTTCATCAACGATTTTAAAAATATAATCAAGATCCATACTGTTACGCATGTTTAGGTATATAGCGCCTTTATAGTGATTAACATAGTTTCTAGAATCACCGTCAAACGTAGTTCCTGGGCGTGAACACTGAACAATAATCATTTTACCATCAGTTGCTTCATAAACTGGACCAAATTCTTCACGGAAACCACCATCAGAAACAACATTAACGCCTTCTTTTAATGAACTGGCTAACATTTGGCCGAAATGAGCCTTCCCAAGTTTCGGTTTAATTTTGTTTTCAGAAGTATCAATCAGTGCTTGGCGCTTAGAGAAACCGTCTAACGCTTCTTGCGGTTCTTCTTTGTTATCATTATAACCGTTCATAAACCATTCTAATGAAACACCGAATCGTTCACAAGTTGCTATAAACAATTGTTCTTTGAATTCTAAGTGATTCCACCCGTACCTTTCAGACAAATAATTACAACAAGCATCTTTACCTGATTTCGGTGGACTATTAAAAATAACAGCTACTTTACTCATTATACAAACCCTCAATTATTTTATCAAGTTCCCTTCTTCGCATAGAATTAAAACTTTTTTGGTTTTCCCTTTTATATTCTATTTCAATATAATCGGTTTCAATATAAGGTTTAGAAAGAACTTGTTTAATAACAAATTGTCTTATATCTTCATCATTAGGAAATCCATGAGGGAACCGTAGTTCCCCCTCTTCGATATTTTTATGATACAACTTAACTATGTTCATATATTAATTCTTAATCATGTCTAATGCTTCAACACACGATCCCAGAATTTCATAACAACGTTCACGTGAATCAGCTTCATTTTTATCATCACGCCATTCGACAAATCGAGGCAAAAATAATGATAACCCGTTTTCAGTTTGGGTTATATCATTTGCTCGAATGGTTGCTACTTTACCGGAATCAACCCAATCTTGAACGTATTTAACCCATTCTTTTCTTTCGTCTTCTTTGTAACCACCACCAACAGAAACTTCAATATCACCTTCTGAAGACTGGAAAGTAATTGCACCGAGACAATCTTTAAATTGACCTTTACCATATTTCCATGCAACAGCCTTCATTTCAATATCAAAAACAACCTTAACTTTAACTTGTTCTTTAGAAGTACCGTCTTTCCATTGCATTGAAAAATTCTTAATGACAGTTCCTTCCTCACCAACTTCACGCATTTTCTTGAAGTGTTCAAGAATTTCTTGAGTATCATTACAAACTTCGGTGTCAACAATATATAAGTTGTTTACGTTATAGTCATTGGATAATGATTCTAACGTTTCTTCTAATTGCAGAAATCGTTCCTGATAAGTATAGTCAAACTTTTTCTTTAGGAAATGTTTATAAGGAATAATATCCCAACAAAAGAATGCTACGTCATCAAAATTAACTGAATCTGAATTTAAAAACCCGTTTGATTCTTGACGATTCATTAATAACGTTTCTGGGTTTTCTTCTTGTGAATACGCTACTGCTTCACCACTTAAAACAAATTCCATTTCATTGTCTTTAGCGTAGTTCATTAATAATTTTTCTTTTTCAGGGTTTCTCATATCTAAAAAAGAACCGCTACGACTACGGAATTCAACTTTATTCGGAGTAACAACAATGTCAATATAAAGCCCATCCATTTTAGTTTGCGAATAACAAGGGACTTTAATGTTTTCTAAGTTCTTTTTAGAGAAAGAGGAACAACGCATATAAGGATGGATATAGATAAGGTCGGTGAATACCTTATTAATCGTTTTTGCGGAGATACCAGCTCTTAGGTCGCGTTTAATGACACGTTTAAATACTTCCGCATTATCGTCACTCAATAATTGGTAATTTTGTTCAACCCATTGTTTTGCTGCATTACCCGTAATCATACGTTTACCTATGATATTCATTAAATCATAGATAGATTGAAACAAAGGAATTGTGCCTGTTTCATTGGGTTCACGATTTTCATCAAATTCTCTGATATAATAATCGTATGAAGAATCATATGTAGCAATAAACAACATTTCGTAAAATGAACGAATATTTTTATCAGTGTTTTTTATTTCTTCAAGGAGGGATATTTTTTCATTCCGTTTTGAGGTAGAAGCAATTTCCTCAATAACGGATAAAGGTTTCATAAGATCCATAGCAATCCTTAATCAATATAATTTAGAACAATTAGTAAATGATAATTTACAGTCAGGAATAAACCGTTGGCTGTAAGATACGCTTACAGGATATATACCTGAAGTATATCTTTGGTTGGTTAAAGGGTCTTTTGAAGATATTTTAATTTTACCTTCATGTATATCAGTTAATATAACTTCAAAATCAGCGTTTTTCATATAGTAATGTTCAACAAAAATAAAAGTTGAAACAGAACCAATGAAAAACGATGAAATGAATAATAAAATAACTTTGTAGAATTTCATGTTCTTATTGGATTCCTGGGGCAGGATAGATAGCGTATAAGAACATCAATAAACCAATAAATCCGAAAACAATAATTGCAACGAATTTAACTATTTTTTTAAAAATACTCCACATAATATAATCCTCATTCAATGGTTACATAATTAAACTTAACAACAAAGTGAGTTCATTATATACCGATTGAATGAGGAAGTAAAGTTATTGAGTTTAAATCATCTTTAACTCATCTAAGAAACTACGACTAACGTCTTGGTCAATTTGGTTTGTTAAATATGAAGTCAGTTCAGTTTCTTGTGGAGCAACCTGAACTTCATTGTTATTCAACCATTTACGCATCCATGGTAATGGGTTTTCTTTAACTTGTTTAAATGGAGAGTCTAATCCAACTGCACGCATTCTTTGGTCAGCAATATATTCGATGTACTGACAAAGAATTTTCTCATTTAATCCTCCACGAACATTACCCTTGCTAAACAAGTATCTAGCCCAAATCTTTTCTTGTTCAACTGCATCAAGGAATAACTTAATTGCTTCATGGCGCAAATCCTCAGCAATTTCTTGCATTTCAGGGTCATCTTTACCACGATGCCAAAGTTGAATAATGAATTGCGTGCCTTTAAGGTGCAAGGCTTCGTCACGGGCAATCAACTTAATGATTTTCGCGTTACCTTCCATTAATTTGTTTTCAGCAAAATTAAACGAACACGCAAATGAAACGTAAAAGCGAATAGCTTCAAGGATGTTCACTGACATCATGGTCAAATAAAGTTTTTCTTTAACTTTACGACGCAAAACTTCTTCAACTTCAACTAGCGTATCATCTAAATGCCAATTAGGGTTTTCATGTAGCGTTTGCCATTTTCTAGCGACGCTCATCAAATCATCATATAATTTAGATACCGAATCAGCCCGTTCCATAATTTCATCAATTAATACGATTCCATCAAATTCTTTTGCTGGATCGTTATAAACGTTACGCATAATATGCGTATATGAACGGCTATGAATAGTTTCGCTCCAAGACCAAGTTTCAATCCACGTTTCAAGCGTTTGGTCACTAACAATAGGCAAAAATGCCATGTTGGGTGCACGACCCTGAATACTATCCAACAACGTTTGATATTTCAAATTAGAAGTGAAAACGTGCTTTTCAGCTTCGGTCAATTTACTAAAATCAATTGAGTCACGTGTTAAATCAACTTCTTCAGGTCGCCAAAAGAACGATAATTGTTTTTCAATTAAGTTTTCAATTTGGGAATATTTTTGTGACTCATAACGAGCAATTCCTAAATCTTCCCCTAAAAATAGAGGTTGACTGAGATGGTCAACCTTGTTTTTATTAAAAATGCTTGTCATATTGTACAACCCTCGCAATCATCTTCGACAATAGAATCTTGAATAGACGGTAATGGTTTATCTTGAACTTCTTCAGTTGCATCAGAACCATCTTTAGTGTTGTTGTAATAAAGTGTTTTTAAACCAATCCTATTGGCATAGTATAAGTTTTTTATCAACACTGTTAAAGGTATTTTACCTTTTGGGTAGATTTCTGGAACATGATACTCATTTGCAGAAATACTTTGGTCACCCCATTTTTGAATAACTGCACATAAGTCAAAATACCCTTTATTTCCACGCTCAGCCATCTCCCAAGCATATTCATACAAATTACCAAGTGATTCAACTTCAGGAACAACTTGGTTAAATACACCGTCTTTCGAGCCTTTAGTTGAAACAGGTCCTCTTGGTGGTTCTATTCCGTTAGTAGCGTTCAAGACTTGTGAACTTGATTCACTAGGCATAAACGCAGTCAAAGTAGAATTTCTTAAACCAAATTTAACAATTTTATCACGCAAACCATCCCAATTTTCTCTCAAATCATAATTTAGATGAGGGAAATCATGCGCTTTTTGTTTTCTATCCTGAGGCAAATAACCTAAAGCATAACTTGTTTGATCATAATACTTACAAGCCCCACGTTCAGCAGCCAAATCAGAACTAGCGTTTAATAACCAATATTGCATTGATTCAAAGAATTCATGGGTAGCTTTAAGACCTGAGCCATCAGAATAGCGCATACCTTGTTTAGCCAACCAATAAGCATAATTTACAACACCAATACCCAAACTTCTGCGATATTTTGCTTTTAATGCTTCATTTACTGGATAATCTTGGTAATCTAAAAGGTTATCTAATGCACGAACAATAATTTTTGAAAGTTCAGGTAGTTCAGCAGTAGTAACGTTACCCATATTAAATGCCGCTAAAGTACAAAGCGCAATTTCACCTGCATCCCGGTCTTCATCATCAACTGGTTCAGTCGGTAAAGTAATTTCAGCACATAGGTTACTCATTTTAACAGGAGCAACTTTAGAATTAAACGCACTATTTTCATTTGCGTTATCAACAAACATAGGATAAACCCTACCAGTAGAACAGCGCTCAATTGCAAACTGGTGAATTATATCAGAAGCTTTAATTCTCTTTTGAACGATTAATGGGTTATTTTCAAGTTCTTCATACAAGCGTTTAAATTTTTCTTTGTCAGAATAAAATGCATCATACAATTCACCACCCATAACATTAGGACTGAACAGCGTAATATATTCATCTTCTAAATACCGTTCAAATAAGAAATCATTTAATTGAACACCATAATCTAATTCACGGATACGATTCTCTTCCACGCCACGGTTATTTTTAAGGACTAATAGTTTTTCAACTTCTAAGTGCCAAAAAGGATAATAAAGCGTGGCTGAACCACCTCTAATTCCGCCCTGTGAGCAAGATTTAACAGACGATTTGAACCCTTTCCAGAACGGTATCACCCCAGTATGTTTAACCTCGCCAGATCGGATTTTAGAGCCTTCTGCACGTATTCCTCCACCCAAAATACCAATACCAGCTCTACGTGAAATATATTTTACAATACATGAGTTTGTTCTGTTGATTGAATCTAGTGTGTCACCTGATTCAATCAAAACACAAGAACTGAATTGTCTAGTTGGGGTACGAACACCACCCATAATTGGCGTTGGTAAACTGAATTTGCGTTTGGCGGCAGACGAATAAAATTTTATTGTATGAAGCGTTCTATCATACTTTTCATTTTGGTGTAAACACATAGCAATAAGCATGTAAGCATATTGCGGTGTTTCAAAAATTTGACCAGTTGAACGATCTTTAACCAAATACTTTTCAATTAATTGCATTGCACCAGCGTATGAAAAAGTCATATCTAGGTTATGGTTAATATGCGTTTCTAAATAATCAATTTCTTCTTTAGACCATTTTTCTAATATTTCTTTATCGTAAACACCACGCTCAACGTTTCGTTTAATTAAAGAATAGAAGCTGATTGGTCTAAAACCACCGTACACTTGTTTGCGCAAACCGAACATTCTAAGTCTTGCTGCAACGTATTGGTATTCAGGTTCTTGTTCAGAAATTCTATCTGCTGCTAATTTAACTAAGTTATTTTGAATTTCTTCAGTTGTAATACCATCATACAAATGGGTTCGAATAGAATTCATTAGGGTTCTAATGATATATTCTTGATTATTTAGATTTTGTGTAGACCAGGAAATAACCCTTTCTATTTTTGAACCTTCAAACGTTTCGGTTACACCTGAACTTTTAGTTACTTGCATCTACATATTCCTCTAAAAGTTAGACAAAAAAGGGGTAGTTTCCTACCCCTTTTGGAAATTTTTATTTATTTTTAGAATTAACTTTGACCAGCTAAACGCTTAAATTTAGCTACGGGATCTTCCTCATCCTCATCATCATCTTCTTCATCATTTTCATCTGATTCAGATTCGTTATCAGGTTCAAAAGGCGGTTTATCATTTTCGTCTTTATCACCGTGATCAACGTTTTCTTCTAATTCTTTTTCTTTACGGTCATCTTCCATTGATTCCTCAACGCCTTCTTCAGACAACCAATTATAAGGCTTTTTCATAACGTCTTTAAAGCGTTTTGCAACCTTTTCAAAAGAATCGAATTTCTCAGGGTCAACAAACTCTGATAATTCGTAAGTTTGTTCTACGATTTCTTCAAGTTTTTCTTCGTCACCATCCATAAATTCAGAAGGATCTGCAAAACTTGCTTTATCATAATTTGGAACAGTAACTTTTTTGCCAGTACGTGAATCAGGAATTTCAGTTCCTACCATACGAACTATAAAATCAGAGCCTTCCCAAAGGTCAAACGGATCCATAGGTTCTTGGTCGTCAAACTCAGGTTGGATAGCTTCTTTAATTTTCTTGTAGATAGCTGGACCAAATTGCCAGATGAAAACTTTACCTTCGTTATCAGGAACTTCATCATCCTTAACAATATAAACATTAGCAAAATATTTACGTTTCGGTAAGAACTTCAAACATTGTTTTTTGAGGTTCTCATTTTGTTCAGCTTTAGCTTTACGGAAACCGTTGATTGCTGCAATTTGAACAGGGTCATCTTCATTGAGTGTTTGACGAGCAAGCCCGTAGAAATTACCGCCAGGACCTTGGAAACTATAACTTAATTGTTCCACGAACGGTTCACCATCGGCAGGAGGAAGTAAACGCACGATACAAGTACCTTTACCCTTATCAGCATTAAATTTCGGTTTCCAGATTCGTTCGTCGCGTTTACCGCCACCGCCTGATTGCTGTTCAACCTTTTCTTGCAATTCTTTAAGGTTTTTACCGCGTTTCTTTTTCAGTTGTGCTAATCTTGACATAGTCAATTTACCTTCTATTTTACTTTTATATTACCAGTCTAGACGTATGTGTTACTGAGTTTCTTTAAATAAAGAACGAAAGATTTCGTAAATACGAGTTTCATCAAGAGCAACATATAAAACTTGTTTTACTAGATCTGACCTTTCCACAAACTCATCCCACATAATTATGTCTTTACTGCGCTCTTTGTTTATAACCCCATTCATATTTGGCGTCATATACAAATCTATTAGCAACAAAGTATAGTATGAAATGATACCGTCTTTGTGTGCTTCGTAAAGTAATGGATAATTTACCCCATCAGCTTCTACGTATGAATCAATTCTATATTGATTTTTTACATTAGTAAAGGTTGTTTGCGTCAAATTATGTAAATCTTTTTCTAACTCAATATAGAATTTATCTAATAATTCTTGGAGTGTATCGGTGTCGTACATTGCACCGAGTTCTTTATGGATTTTGTTAAATAATGCTTTTTCATTGAACGGTTTTAAATCACCATCAACGAATAACTTAGAGAATAAGAATATTAATTGCGTTGGTGTGGAGTTCTTTTCTAATTTAGAATATTTCCATCGAAATTTTGATTGAAGGAACGTATCTTCTTTCATAGATACTTTAAAGTGGTATGCTATTGCATTATAATCGGTTTTCTGATTAAAGTGCAACTGAAATGATTTAAATAGGCACGCGGCTTTAAAGCCTACAGGTTGATTATTCATATAAGTTTCACCGTTTCTTCAGGGTTCCTGAACATCCCAACTTCAGATGCTTCTTGTTCAAGGTTTTCAATGATTTTCTTATTTAGCAACTTGGCTATCTGTTCAGGTTCATGGTCAGATTCATATTCAATAAAATGGGAAATGGTTTCAAGGTAAGTATCAAAACCCTTTTCCTTCTTTAATTCCTCTAACCTTAAATTAAAATCAGTATTATTTTTCATCTCATACCATTCATAATTTTTACATAAAATAAAAGAAACAAACATACCATTAAAAGGCAAATAACTAAACCTGTTATTGGCAAGTAAATAGAAAAATCAAAAATAAATGAAGCAGGAATACCTAAGATGCTTAGTATCAAAAGTATTGCCCAACCCCAAATAATAAAATTAATCACAATTAGATACCCATATCTTCTAGGTCAGTTTGATCCCAACCATTATCTAATAGGTATTTTTTAAGGTTGTCATATGCTTTCTTATCAGAAGCATCAACAACTAACCCTTCTAAATCAGCCTTTTGAACTTTAACACCCATTTTCTTTAAAGCAGATGCATGTTCTTTAGCTTTATTTGTAGGAATTTCAATATTTTTACGCGCTTCAGTGAACTGTTGAAATGATTTCATTTGTTTTAATCCTTATGAAATATAAAAATTTAATTCGAATGGGTTACTATTACCGCCACGGTTATAAACTTGTATGTTTAGTGACGTTTTAGACCAACTACCAGCTCTATACAAAGGAATTTGTAATCTAGTAGTATCGCCTTCTTTCGGTCTGTTTGAATTTAAACCGACAATTTGAGCAACTTCCCCTTCATCAACTTGATATTTCTTTTTTGCATCATTTAAAGCGTATTCAACCGCTTCAGTATAAGAAGGAAAGTAAAGTTGTTTTTTAGATTCAGTGAATTGTTTGAAAGTTTTCATAAATTAACATTCCTTTTGATTATGATTTCATTATACTCGTTTATTCACTGTAAGTAAAGCCTTTACAATAAGGATCGTTTTCTATATCCACCCTATACGAACAAAATTTTTCCTTCAATTCTAAGTAGTTAGCTTTCCATTTTTCAAGTTGAATCCTTAACCGTTGACCATCATCCCACTCAAAACACTGAAATACTACGTTATCAGGTTCTTTATTGATCGTTTCTTTTGTTATAACGTGAGGTTCTTGGTATTCAAATATAAATGGTTCAGGTGGCTCAGGATGAATAACAGGCTTATTGACCTCAACGGGTTCTCGAATAACTTCCGGTTCACCGAAAATTGAACACCCTGATAAAAGTAAACCAACTAAAATTACTGTTGTTCTTTTGAACATAATTCAACCTCACCGGAAGCACATGAAACTTCCTCATTAAACTTTTTCCATGAACGCCTTAATAGTCTTTCAACCAATTCAGGTTTAGCAAAAACGGTTTCTTGGCGACCAATCGCTAAATTCAAATCGTATTGTGTTTGTCTAAGATTTGAACGCAATTCAGAAATTGAACGGTTTAGTTCACGTTGTTTCTTAACTTCTTCTTCTAATTCTAGTTGGTATTGTTCAATAGAATCAGAAAGATTCTTGTTAACTAAATTCAGTTCTTCAATTTTATCTTCTTTTTGTTGAATCGTTTGTTCCAGTGAATCTACTTTTTCGAACGTGTACCAAACATAACCAACAATCAATAAGATGGATATACCACCAAGAATTTTAGGATTTAGAAATAGATTCCACATAATTTTAATACCCGATTTTTTGGGGGGATATTTCTAATTCTTTAACTTCCCATCCATCTTCTTCGTATTCTTTTTTATATTTCTTGTCAATGTAAACTTTTTGACCGTCATTAGAGATGGCCAATAATTTATTTTCGTTTAAGTATTCTTTAAAACTTTTCATTTTTCATTTTTTCCTTTATGGCTTAACGTATGACATAGCGCCAGTTTTTGAATTCTTCATCAAAAACTTGTTATTTTTATGATACATTTTGCGCATTTCATCACGCAAAGATTCATTTTCAACGTATTTGGCCCAACGCTTGAATGGAACTTTACCTTTAATACAATTACAATAGGTGTCATCATCAACTTCAATTACTGGATTTCCTGCGAACGTTGATTTATTGAAAACAGGTTTAGCGTCAGGCATATCTACACCACCAGTACCTGTAGACGCCACTGCGGAGTCCTCAAACAAACCAAGAGGATCTTTTTTATCTTTATTAACCGAGTCGTAAACCGCCCCAAATATATCCTCTATATTTAGCTCACCGGAGCTTTCTAATTGAATTTCTTCAATTTCATTTTCTGATTCTGAAATATATTCTCTTAGAGTTTTCATGACAACTCCCTATTAATCAGTTCGTAAAATTCCTTATCGTAATTTTCTGGTGGTATCATCATAGGAAATGACAAATATTTTAGTACCGCGTTAAAATAAGGAACATGTTCTTCTTCAATTTTGTACTGTAACATTTTAGTTGCAGCATGAAAATTAAAGCAATTATAAAAAATCAAGACGTTGTTAACAAATAATCTAACGTTTATTTCACCGTATTCTAAATATTTGCTCATCATTCTCATGACTGTTGATAACTGCCTTAAATCTGAATAAAACTCGTCCTCTGTAAGGCAAGTTGTATTCGTATAAAAATGTGCGGCAAACCGTTCAAAATTATTTTCGTTTAATTCAATCATTTGTTCTTATAATTGTTTAGAAAAAGAAGCGGACTTTTAAATGAAGTCCGCTATTATTTAGGTTTGCATTATTCAGTTAAACTTTCAACTGTAATTTCTTCAGCCAGTTCTTCTCGTAAAGAATCAGCTTTCTTCATATGGTGAGGTTTTTTACCAAATGTTTCTTGGTAAAGTTCTTTCAGTTCATCTTCTGATTTAGATTCAAGAAATGATTCAACTGTTAACGGGTCAGTAGAATCTTGTTCGTCTGGCTCATTTTCATTATCTTCAGGATCTTGGTGCTCACCTGAACCATCGTCTTGGGTTTCAATTTGTTCTGATTCACTTTCATCATCTTCAGAACCTTGCTCACCCGAATCTTCTTCTTGACCCAACTCATTTTCAATATCATTAAGGTCTTCTTCAGAAACTTTAACGGGTTCACCTGTTGAAGCCTGTAAAGAAACGTCAACATCTTCTTTTAGTTGTTCAAGTCGCAAAGGCAAATTCGTAACTGAACGTAGTAATTCACCCGTTTCTTTGACAACCCAACCTTTCTCGGTAGCAACAACTTCTTTTTTGTGTTTTGGTACTCTTGCCCAAATAGGTAATGTATTTTGCATAATTAAATTCCTATAATGTTTAAGTTAATGAACCTATCCGTTCATTTACCTATTTAGGCGGCTTGTTTCTTATGGGATTCGTTTAAATGGAAATATATATCTTTTAGATCATGGCTAAACCATTCCGGTTCGCCCTCAGGAAAACAATATTTCTTACCTTTATTAACCTCCCACTCGCGTAATTTAATATTCATATAAACTTGGTACGCGACCAAAGGTTCATCTTTATGAAATAAATGAACAAAAGGGTAATTTTCTTCACTTATAGCCAAATAATTACTCAGCAACCCCTTATCTTCCATAGCTTCAAAGGGTGGTATAAAAATGTATTCAAACATACCTAATGATTTATGATATTTTCCTCTACGGTCATGGAATAATTGATGTAATTCTTGTAAACATTCAACTAACCATTCATAATTACTAATAGATTCCATAACCCATAAAACAGAAGGATGATTTTCATGTGTATGAATATAAACCTTATTATCAACCAACACTTCATCAACGATAGTGTCACTAGGTAGAACATAAGTTAATTTTTTCTTTTTTGCTTCTGGTTTACGGTAAATTTCCATAGGAATGCCGGACTTCAGACGCAAAACAGTAGAAAGTAATTGGGAATATTCTAGAATCATTTTGGTAACATGAACGTCACAGTGTTCACGGGCTGACTGGATAGGGCAATCATTAGTACGGAAAATGTTCATAATATAGTAAAACCTCATCAATAAATTAACTCAACAAGGTAATTATACTAAGAAATGGATTGGAAGTAAAGTGGTGCCCCACGACTGGGTTCGAACCAGCAACCCTCCGATTATGAGTCGGACGCTCTACCGTTGAGCTACGGGGGCATTAAGTGGTGGTTCCCTAGTCAAGGAGATACTATGAACCACCTGCTAACGTTATTATCAGTTTTCCACGAGACCATGTACAGCCTATCTGATTTCCTTAATAAAAATTCTATTCAGGCAGGGATTACCACTAATTAGCTTGGACACCCTCTTTTTCTTCTCAACTACCAAACAACAAGGAGGTAATTAAGCGAGATATAACTCTCACAAGTGACAAATTGCTTTAGAATTGAATCTAGCCACAGTTAACTCAACTCCAGAGCCGCTATATTTCAGTTTTATGATGAGTGCCCTTAGCGGTAAGGACTCATTCTTTTAGGGCGAACCCATTTTACTGATTACTATGCACCTAACGTCCATGACCGCTTGCGACTTACTAATAACCAGTAAAATGGGTGGTACACTACGCAGTACCCAGCGGAATATTTGGTGACAAGGCTAATTATTCGGGCGAAAAGCTCCACCACAGAGCTTTTCTAAGCCTTGATGGCTAGTAGCTTATTAGGCTACCGCTGCCATATTAAAGTGTGAATCGTTTGCAGTTATAACGATTAATTACAGTTGCAAATAAGGCGACGACTCCCTACCTGACTCGGTGCGGTTAACACCTGAAAACCTAAACTTGATTTAGGCTTTTAGCTATTAACTACAATTAATGATAATCAATTATTTTTTAAAAGTAAACCTTTATAAGAAATTTCCCTAGAGACTTGCTCGGCAAACAAGATTTTTGGGTCTGATTTTGTCATGACGAACATAAAGTTTAGCGGTTGATTAATCCACAGACAGCCTAAACTCTAGGGAATAAATGGCACGGACGGTAGGACTCGAACCTACGACCAAGAGCTTAGAAGGCTCCTGCTCTATCCAACTGAGCTACGCCCGCATTTAAACTTTCAATGTAATTATGGTAATATATTTAATTTAAAAAGTAAACCTTTTATTTAAGAAGACGGTTCAAAACTTTATTCATTGTATTAAAGTCAATTTCTTTGTATTTTTTGAAGTCAGAATCTTTGCCGTTTTCGTCAAAAACCCTAACGACTAAATCAATAGAAACATCAACTAAATTAGATTTGGTTCTAATTAATTCATAAGAAGTAATTTTAAATTGTAGTTTACCGTCTTTGGTTTTATACCAAACACCGTTTTGAATTTTATCGCTATCATAATTACCCCACGTCAAAAACGTGGGGCGAACAGCTTCATTCAAAAAATCTTTAGCTGTTTTCATTTTTACCTTTTGCCTTTTCTTTATTGTTAGAATCAGTCAATCTAGAATCAGCTTCCTTTAAAAATTCATTAATATCGCTGATTTCGGTGATACCCAGCTTAGAACCAATTAAATTAATTAAAGCGTTATTCATTTCAGCTAGATTTTTGTTATTTTTCTGTAACCGAACGATGTCACGAGATAACTCTTTTGTTTCATTTTCAAGCTGATTCAACTGGTCTTGTACATTATTGTCCATTATATGGCTCCTGTATTTTAGTTTCAAATAGTTCAATTTGTTCAACGGAATTATCGTTGATATAAGGTTTAACGAATTCAAAAATATCACCGAAGTTATCCGGTAAGATATTTATATTAAAATATTTTTTAGCAAAAGTATATAAAAGTGTTACTGTAGTTCCTCCACCAGGAACTAAAAACAAAGGTGCTATAACCGAAAACTTACCAACGTCTTTTAACTGCTTAAATGCTTCTAGAACATCTTCTTCAGATATATCAGACTTATTGGTAGCTATTTTATTTTTAAGTTGCTTAAAAAACGTCTCAAGCATCCTATTGGTTTCTTGGGCTTCGACTTTAGAAGCAATAAGAGCCATTTCAGCTTTCTTTTTTATTTTCGGCAACAAACTTTTAACTTTACTAATCATCGAGAAAAAATCTTCGTTTAATTTTTTCTCTTCTAAGGCAAATTGTTGAAATGTTTTCATTTTAATACATTATCCACTCTATTAATTGCTGTATTAAATTCAGCAAATTCAAAACATTTTACTTCTGAATCAGAGTTACAATTATACACCTTGATTCTTTTTTCTTTTAAATTAGGTAAAGCGGTAGAAAATAAATTATCTAGGTGCCTTAAAGTGCCTCTACAGACCTTCCCATCAAACTTGTTTCTATAAATTTCGCCATCTAAACCTATAATCAAAATATATTTAGGGTTCATATGGTAAGCTAGATTTAATGCACCATACAATGAATTCCCCGTACTTATTTTGTTCGGTTCTGTTTGAAGTCCATACGTTTGACTAAAACAGTTTTGTTTTGAACTTATTCTTTCTAAGAAATTACAACCGCGATAGATAAATTTTTCTATCGTTTTAGTCCTTAACCTTGGTTCTTGTTTTATATTTCCTGGTATAGCGACGTATTTTTTATAATCGCTTCTTTTTTGTGCTATTTTTTGATTATCTAAACTTAAATCTAGCGTAAACCAATAATCCGCACTAACGTTAGGATGGTTCACGGAATTATTTACCGAAATAACTTTCCATGAATCATCAGGTTGGAAAAAATTATTGATAGAAAGACCGGAACCTGTTATAATTATTTTATCGTGCTGTTCAGTTACTTCACCAAAATTCACTTCGTTGACCACCCTGTTTCTCTAGGTCGAGGTCGACCATGATAACACAATATTCTTTCGTCGCCGTTATTTAGTCCCTTTTTAACATGAGCTTTATAAGAAATGAACCATTCTTCAGGGAATATATTTTGGAACATAAGTGGTTTTCTTTCAGTGTTTAAACTTAGTTGATCACCAATAAATTTTTGATCCCCATAAGTGCCGCAATCTTCAGCAATTTGTCTAGGATTAGCAACCCATTTTTCCCAAATAGAACCTCTACAACTAGCAGGTAGATACATTACACCTGAAGCCAACCTGTGTCTAAAATAAAAATCTTTAAGCATCACAGGATTAGGTATTTCCGAACATTTTTTAATTATTTGGGAAATGTCTCCAGTAATAATTGTATCTAAATCAACGTAAAATATATCATGAGTAATTGTATCAAAAAGGTCTGGTCTAAATAATTCCATTTTAGACCACCAACCTTCCCATTCATTAGGGTATCTAAGGGGGATCCAGTTAGGAACGTTTTGTACGTTAGAAAGACAATGGAAATTGTCTTCAGGTAGACCGGAATATTTTTTAAACCCTTCAAAAAGACGTTGAACATAGTCAACGTCATAATGACTTCCTGGTTTTTTATGTAAAACGCAAATAAATTTAACCATTGTAACTACCATCTACAATAAAAAAGTGTTCATGAAAACAGTTCTTAAATTCCTTAACAAATTTTTCAGAATCTTTTCTTTGTACACTATTATCTATAAAAAGGTATCTTACATGATTAGGTAACCCAAAGTACATTTCTTTAAATCTTGTATACGGAGTTAAAAAATTAATTTTGTTTAATTGGTTTTCAGTTAATATTAATTTGCTATCTTTAGCAAATTCTTTTAAAGACCTGCCAGTTTCTTTTCTATTAACCACAAAATAAACTGAATCATTTGCTAAATTTTCACCAATAAATTTAAGTAACATTGAACTTAGACCAGTCATTCGACCTAAGTTAATTGAAAAGTTGAAAAATTCATTCATTATACTAAAATTAATGCCACCTTGCGAACATATCATTTCAACTAACTTAGATGTCATCGGGTCTTTAAATTCTATAAATTCTGATTTTAAAAGGTTTTTAATTGTTTTTAAATCGTTTTGCGTGAACAAATCTAAAACAAATTTTCTTTGACGAAGTAATTCTTCAAATCCTTCATAATAATTATTCATACTATAAGAGCTCCTCAAGTGTTATATGCGGACACAAATTATTGTTAGGTATAGCGGTATGAAGGGTTGCGTTTTTTACGGTCACACCGGATGCTAACAAATCCTCACAAACATAACGAAAAGAACGTACCCATGTTTCAGGGTTATCTGCGTTCCTTCTAAACTTTTTCTTATCGTGATCACCAAACCAATGGCGTTTACCAAAAGTGTGACCAAAATCATACCCAACTAAAATTATTTCTTTTGCACCAAAAAGATAAGCAAGATTAACAGCCATACAACCAGAATTCCCGTTGTGGTGAACCGTATCCACTCTACCGATACCTTTTCCATGTGTAAGTTTAACACCGTTAAATGGTTTAGAAAGTTTGAATCCCCAACGTTTCCAACTTTCTTTAGCAGATTTTACCACCCGTTCTTGAGTCCATAATTCAGTATGTTCATAAACTAAATCCCTGACGCTAGGGTAATAGTGGTGCCACCAAGAATGGTCAGCTGAATATACTGCGTCAACCCAAGGCGCAAGTTGGTAATTATTAGAAACGGCTATAACTTTATAACCGTTCTTATTTCTAAGTTCCTCAACTATACCAATTTGTTCTTTAGTTAAAGAAGGACCGGAAGCAATACAAATTACTTTTTCCCATCCTTCTTTTTCTAGAGGTTTAGAAAAGTGAGATTCCTCTACAACCATTTTCGTAAAATTCCTTAACTGCTTCGTCAACTATAATGTCTGACCTATTTATCGGGTTAATTAAACCGAACCCTTCAATAGATTTGATACGGGATAAGGCAACATAAGTTTGACCATGGCAAAACGCCCCAGAAGAAATATCAACGACTGCATTTGGTATTGTTTGACCTTGTGCTTTGTGGATAGTAATAGCCCAAGCAAGTTTCAGTGGATATTGTTTGAAAGTTCCTGCAATATTTGTACCCAGTTTGCCGTCTTTGATTTCATAATCAATTTGTTCCCAAATATATTTTTCAACAAATACAGTTTCTTCAGTTTCTTCTAAAAGAACTTCAATTCGGTCATTTACGAAGCCTGTAACATAACCAATTTGCCCGTTTTTATAATCAGAGGTATTAGCCGTGATAATAACTTTAGCACCGTATTTAAGACGAAGTTCTTCTTCTACGGGAGTTTGACCTTTGAACCCGTATGATTTTTCACCATAGAAAACTTTTTCTTTCCCTTCAAGTTCAGAATAGTTTTGAGTATTGATACCGTTAGCTGTTTTATTAGTTGCACATAAGAAAACAGGATCAGTATCCAAAACATCAACCAAGTTTTTGTTGCCATGATAGTTAAAGTAATTGACTGATTCCTCATACCCTTCAGAAGCATTCCTGATTTTTAATAAATTAGAAATCATTTCTTGATCTGATTGGCGCATAATTTCATTTAATTCAATATAATTAAATCCTGCATCAGCCCAAGCTTCCCCACCAAAAGAATAAGGGGAATCATACAATGAAAAATAAGTTGATTCTTCATTTCTTACTACAACTGGTGGTAATTGGTAAAAATCTCCTACAGTAATAACTTGTAACCCACCAAAAGGTAGTTTATTTCCTCTAACTTTTTTAAGAATCCTGTCTATTGTAAATAGAACGTCATAACGAACCATTGAAATTTCATCAATAAGAATTCGTTTAACAGGGGAATGTTTACCAAAAAGCTGTACAACCTTTTTGTGTGGATTGTAAGCGTCTTTTGCTTGTAAAATGTGAAAAGGTAATTTGAAGGCAGAATGTATTGTCATTCCACCTACATTTAAAGCGGCAATCCCAGTTGGTGCAAGCACAACCGTTTCATCTGAAAAAAGACTAACTATTTTTCTCGAAACGACTGATTTACCTACACCCCCAGGACCAGAAATGAACGTATTTTTTCCAAGGGAAACGTTCTGTATTGCTTTATTTTGGTTTTGATTTAAAATCATAATATAACACACCTATAACGAAGAATTCAATTTTAGTTCAGTATTAACTACTACCAATAGAATATTTTGAATTTAATTTCCATTGGTCTTTTTCATGGTACTTAATAATTTTTAAACTACGTGCTGATGACATAGGCATTTCCCAATTATTACTAACTGGTTCAATTAAGCCCCAATCCATTAAACATTTTACGATTAAGTTTCTTCGACCAAGGTCACCTTCACTTAATTCAGCTTCCCTTCCATCTAAGGCAAAAAGCTCAAGGAAATGACAAATATAGTAACGGTCTTTTTTATGTAAAATGTGACAAGATTGTGTTAAAACCGTTTTATCACGATTAGGAATACCCATTCTTTGTAACGTTTCTTTAACTTTACGGAAACCATCATCAACACCGTCTACAAACTTGACCTCAACCATGTTTGAGACGACGATTTGTTGATCGGTTCCTCTCGTATATTTCATTTTTTACCTCTCAAAGTTTTCAATTTGTTTCTAATTATTTTAATTTGTTCATCGGGTAAAAGATCATAATATTCTAATGCTCTCTCATTTCCCAGTTTATATTTATCCTTTAAATATCCGATAATTTCTTTATCGACTGGTTCTTGTTTAGCCCATTTACCGAAACGATTAGACGGGGAAATAGAATAAAACAAAAAATCATGTTGCATTTCTTTACTAATAAAAGGCGATTTGTTCATTTCATTAGCAAACATAATCGTGTCAACATGTTGTGAAAGAGCCTTATTAATCATAAAAGGGATGTATTCTTTAGCGGTATCATCCCCATAAAGGTAATTCTTTTCAGAACTAATACTTTTAACGAAGTCAAATAAACCAATCTTTTTACGAGTGATTTCTTCAACTTCTTCGGGTGGCTTTTCAACCATCCCGAATAATCCAATATCTTTAGTTTCTTCATCACTCATAATAAATCACTTAAATTCGATTGAATTCATTAGTTCAGTACATAAAGCACTAAGGTGTAGTTCACGTGAAGGAACAACTGCATCATACCGTTGTGCATCTTCAAGAATTAAAATCATATCAGGAATTGACTTTTTGTCAATCGTTTCTTTTAATTCTTTGTACAAGCGCTCATACATACGTGACAAATCATTGTCTTTGTTTTGTTCACACCATTGTAAAACTGATTTAAATTTACGTTCACGCAGGTAATCAATAAGGTTACTAATTTCAACGTCAGCATATTTCATTAAAATGCCTTCGTCTATTTTACCTTGATCAGCGTATGATTGTAAAGCACCCAAAATTTTACGGTTATCAGGAAATAATTTCGTAACCAACGTAGCGACTACTGTTTCATCGTATTCTACGCCTTCGTTATTTAAAATATCCAGAACACGCATATAAAATTTTGCTTGCATTCCATCAGATTCTTTAGGCGTTGGAGCAAAATCAACAGAAGTGAATCGTGAGTGCAACGCTGGAATGATTTTATTCGGGTAATTAGCCGTCATAATAAATGAACAAGACTTAGAATATGCTTCAGAAGCGTTACGAAGTGCCGCTTGCGTGGCTGGCATCAAATGATCAGCCTCATCAAGAATAAAGCATTTACCATTACCCGACATTGAAATAGTTGATGCAAAAGACGCAACTTTGTCACGAATAACGTCAAGACCACGTTCTTCCGAAGCATTGACAATAACGTAATCCATTCCAATTTCATTACACATTGCACGAGCAACGGTAGTTTTACCTGTTCCTGGAGGTCCAGATAAAAGCATATTAGGAACTTTACCCGTTTTTACGATTTGGGAAAATTGTTTTTTAGTGCCGGAATCTAGAATACAATCTTCAATTTTTTGTGGGCGATATTTTTCTACCCATAAAAATTCTTCACTATTAAATTGAATATCTGACATAAATGAACTCCACATGATAAAGTAATTGGGGTATAAATCAAAATTATACCCCACATAAATTTAGTTTATATTGGTTAGCCTTCCCACTTAGAACCAATATTCATAGCAACCCAGAATGTTTTACCTGAACCGCTTTCTACTTTTGAAATTTTCTTAGAAACAATAGAAAAGTTTAAATCGCCTTCGCCTTCTAAAACACTAACGTTTTGGCTATCCAATTTGTAGAACATTTGGAACGTTAAATCAGTTTCCATTAATTCAATAGAAAATTTATTTGTTTCGTTTTCATCGCCGCTATTTTTGTTAAACGCAGTGATTGAAACAGTTTCACCGTCAGCAATAAAACCAACGTATTCCAGCTTCATTGTTTTTGCTGCGTCCATAATAGAAGCAAATTGTGATTGAGTTACCTCTAATTCAATATCAGGATCACTTAAATCAGGCGTTTTTTCGGTATAAGAGCCTTTAACGAAATCAGGATCACTTTCCATATAACGGATTTTTTGTTTACCGTCATCAGATTTAATTAAAAGGTATTTGTCATTGGAAAAATCTAACGTAGGATCTTCAATGATAGAAGTCACTCGCAAAAACTCACCCAAGTCATAAATGTTAAAATCACGAGGGAACTGATCTTCAAGTGGAGCATGAAGAAGTAAATTTGCAGAGTTAGTGCAAACTTTTAGTGTATCGCTATCAGCTTTCAAACGAACGCTTTGATTGACATCATAAGCACTTTTCAATGTCTCAATAGTAGGTTTGCTGATTTTCATAGTCATATCATCAGACATAATAAAAACTCCTGTAATAATAAAGAAATGATATTATAGTGTATAATTGTTTAAATTAAAACTCATTCTTCTTCAAACTCAGTAAATCCTTCTTCAAGTTTGAACCGAATTGAGCTATGGAAATAATCCATGAATTCATCATAACGTTGCGTGATAATAAAAACGTTCTTATCAGTTAACATTTCTTTACATAAATTCATGAAATCTTTAACGCCATCTTGGTCAAGATTTTCTAAAATTTCATCGAGTAACAAAACATTAGAAACAACGCTATTTTTAATGGAAGCAACTTCCAATAAAGCTAACCAGATAGCCAAATTAACTCGAGACTTTTGCCCTGTCGAAAGGTTCGACATAGTAAAGTTCTCTTTATTTAGTGCAGCAAAAGATTCCTTAAAGTTTTCATCAAGCGTCATGTTGATGTAGAAATTCATTGCTTGCAAATATTCGTTCAACTTTTTATTGATTAAATCAATATATTCTTTAATGATTACCGCTTTAACGCCATCATCTTTTAAAACGTTCCTTAAACGTTCTAGGAGATCACTTTTATCAATGAGTGAAGCAAGTACCTCACGTTGTTCAGATAATTGCTCTTCGAGCGTTTCATACTTACTTACTGCTTCGTTTAGTTTAGCGTTATCATCAGATTTTTCATTTAGTTTAGAAACTAGCTTTGAACGGTTTCTTTCAATGATACTTAACTCATTTTCAAGTGTTCTTCGTTCCGAACGAAGTTCATTATAACGTTCTTTTGCGCTTTTTAGTTTATTTTCTTTTGAAACAATTTCTTCTATGGTACCAAGCAATTCAGAAATATGGTTTTTATTTTCTTGAATAACACGTTCAGAAGAATCAATTTTGTTTGCCTTTAACCCTTCATCAATATCTTGTTCACAAGTAGGACAAACATCATTTTCATTAAAAAACTTTAATATGCGTTCTTGTGCATTAATATTGTGTTCAAAATTAGTACCTAAATCTTGAAGTTCACGTTTTTGTTTTTTGACTTTATCCAATTTTGAAAAATCAAGAAGTTCATCAATCTTACTATCAATTTCCTTAATTTCAGATTCTACCCTTTCAGAATCTTCGTCCAAAGAATCAATTTCTTCTTGTGTTTCTTTTTCCAAAGATTCTTGGGAATCCTTTATCGTACTAATGACTTCTTTTTGACTTGAAATTTTGTTACGGGTAATTTCTATTGCATTTTCTTGGTTGGTTACATCATTATTGTTTTGTTTGATTTTCTCTTTACAAATTTTATTCATAACGGAGAAAATACTAATACCAAGGATATCCTCAACAACCTTTCTACGTTCAGCGGTACTTAATGACATAAATGGTTTATATTGTTCTTTATTCAACATAACCACTTGAGTGAACATCATATAGTCCATACCCAAAATACCGTCAAGTTTTTTCTGGTAATCAGAAGCTCTTGCATCTTGTTCAATGAGTTCATCATTTTTATATATTTCAAACTTCTTAGGTTTTTCACCTCGGACAATTTTATAATCATCACCACGAGTTGAAAATTCAATCTCAACTAATAAATTTTTCTTATTAGTTGAGTTAATTGCATCAGCAAGTTTAGCGCCATTAGGAAATTTACCAAATAACCCATAGGTAAACGCAAACAACATTGTTGATTTACCTGAACCATTATTCCCGCCAATCAACGTGTTTTGGTTTCGGTCTAACTGAATAGTTATTGGGTGATTCCCAACAGATTGAACGTTCTTGTATTTTAGTGTAGTAAAGTGAGCCATTACAAATTCCTTTCATTAACCAAATTCTTTCAATTCAAGTTCAGCTTCCGATTTAACTTCAGAAAACAATTCTAAAATAGATTCATCTTCATTAACGTAGTCAGAAACATAATCCTCAATTTCTTTTGTATCAGAAACTTCAATTTCATTAGTATTAACTTCATTCGGTATGACCGTATTGTCAATTACATCAACCGAGATAGGGTTAAATTTTTCAATTTTACTGACAACTTCCTTCAAATCAACTTTGTTGTATTCATCATTAATGACTATACGAACAAATTGGTTTTCACAAAGGTCTTTTAAATCTTCTTTAGACATTTCACAAACTTCGTCAACATGAAAATCTAATTTAGTAAACAAACAATATTCATTTTCATGAAGTTCAAAATAGTTTGTATCTGGGTCGTAAACCTGGAAACCACGCCAGTCATTATGGTCTTGCCAATTATAATGGAACAACGCCCCAATATATTCAATATTCCCAAGAATATTTCTATGATGAAAATGCCCAGAAAGGACTTTGTGGAAATTTTTTAGTTGACTAGGCTTTAACCCTGACTCAGCGATTTTAGAACTCTTGTACATCTTAGCGCCTTCAATTTCAAAGTGCCCAACTAAGATATGGTCATCATCAGCGTAATATTTTAAATCTTCTAGCAGTAAATCTGAATTTTCTCGATTTAACCAAGGACATAATACAAATTTCTTTCCTTCAGTTTCCACCACTTCAATACCGTTATCAATAACTCGGATATTATCGGAAGTCTTAAGGATAGAAAGGGAATTGATTTTGTTTGTATTTTTATAGGCAATGTCATGATTACCCGCAATAACGTGCATGGTTGCACCGGAATCTTCGAGTAAAGGAATAAATTCATTAATTACAAAATCAATATCATTAAGGGAAAGGGAATTTCTATTATCAAAAAAATCACCTGCGTGAATGATCGTTTTGATATTATTTTCTTTAATAAAAGGGAATAATTCTTCTTTGTAGTATAACCGAAATAGTTCCCTAAAAACTTTTGAACCACCTCTTGCACCAAGATGAGTGTCAGTGATAAACAAAACCTTATCGCTCATATATAAATTCCTTCATAATTTAATCATATAACAAAATTGTGTTCAAATATTAGCTTTTTTTAATTAAATAGTAAAGCTGAATCAGTTTCTTCTTGTTCCTCAGAAACACCTTTTTTATTAAAATTGTTTTCTTCGTAAGTTTTTATGAATTGTTTCCTTGACGCAGTAACCTCATTATTAAGGTCTTGTTGTTGGAGGTCACTTTCTATAACGTTGTCATCAGTCAGTGCCATGAATTCTTGAGCTTCATCAATTTTTTTGTATTTTATATAAAGTTGTTTACGTTCTTTTCTTAGTTGTTCAAGGAGAGCGTTGTTGATGATTGAAGTTAGGTATGCAAACGGATTATTGGATTTTTCTGGGTCAAAACCATTACCGCGAATTGCTGCAGTCATTACTGCATTGGATATAAATTCTTCCTTCCACGATTCACTTGCCATTCGAGTAACTCTCCAAGAATTGCAACGACGTTTTGCTATTTGTAAAATAGCCCTACCAATAACTTCAGGAAGAGGTGGTGCAGGTAGATCACGTTCATCATGCAGTAACTTTATTTTCCTATATTTTTTGTATGCTTCAAGGCATTGTTTGTTATCTACATAGTGAGCATTCTTTTGTTTTGTTTCTTTAAGTTTACCTTCTGAAACTAATAGTTCTTCTATTTCTTCTTCTGAATATATTCTTGATTGATTTTTAATCATAACGTAAAACTTCCTCGCGCGCGGAATATTTGTTTAAAGTATGATTCAATTATAATTCAATTATTGAATAATTTAAATTGTTTAACAATTATATTCATACTTTAATTATACTTTATATATGAATGATTGTATAAAACCTATAAGTGTTAATTCTGAGAAGTTCATCTTCGAGGAATTTATCCACTTAGTTTTATTTTCTTTTGGAGTTGAACTGACTTGAAAGTCAAGTTAGTCTATATTAAAAATTGAAGGAAGTAAACCCCGTGAACTAAAATAAATCCACGGAGGTTGTATCAGGTAGTTCATACTTGTCAAAATTTACCTCATGCTCTTCATCTGTATAATATTCAATCCTTTTTATAGCATGCTTGTAACACGAGTTCTTTTGTCCATCTAAACTAAGGTCATCGACAATATCAATGATATTACCTGACTCTTTAGTTTTATGGTTACGCATAAGACGCCCAACGGTTTGTAAGACCTTTATTTTAGCTTTGCCTGAAGATACAAAAAATGCCCAATGCAACTTTTTGATGGAAACGCCTTGTTTCATTGTACCAAAGGAAGCGAATATAACTGCATCATCATAATTTTCCATAGATTTACGGATTTCTTCGCGTTCATCACCTTTGACACCACCAACTATAAGGAAAACAGGTTTATTTGGATGAGATTCTTTGTATTGTTCATACATTTCTTTACCATAACCCTCAACGCGGTCGAACAATACAATTTTATTTCCCTCGAAAAAGTCGATCATAGAAAAAACGAAATCCGTTCTTTCCTTTAGGGAATTAATAAAATCAACCTCATAGTTCCACGTTTTCGCACCGCCACCGATTGCTTTATCTTTCGCGGCAAATTCTTTTCTTGCTTCCCAAAACTTTTTGCGTAAATGTAGTGGGTAATTTAAGATAGACATGTAAATCTTTATTTTGCTTGCGTTACCCATGTCAATGATTTGTTTAGCGGTTGTGAACCGTTTAATTGGACCAAGTAAAGCATGGATTTGCATTTCATCGCATTCCATACCGTTTAGAGTACCTGTTACACCGTGTTTAATCGGTGCTTTGTTACAAGATTCAAGAATTCTACCCAATTCTTTAGCGGAAGCGGAATGTGTTTCATCCACAAGTACTGCTTTAATGTCCTCATAAACCCATAGGGGCATGTTTGACATTGATTGCCACGTAGTTACTATGATTTGACAATTTAGCTCTTTAGGATACTTTGCAGACACTTTTTGGACGTGTTTACTGACTGACCAATCACGATTAGGTTTATTGGAATAATTTTCAAAATCTGAATATATTTGTTCAACCAACGCTACTGAGGGAACACAAATTACAATATGTTTGCCCTGGAATTCATCCATCAATTGATAAGCTCTAGCGACTGCGTATATGATAAGTGATTTACCCGATGAAGTGGCTAGTAATGATGTTGTTCTATCCATGTTCATCATGTATTTGAACGCATCTTTTTGGTAATCATACGGTGTTAGCGGTTCACCTTCGTCGTGGATATCCAAAAAATTGAAAAATTCATTAACATCTTCATCATCAAGTTGTTCACCGGAAGGTAACAAGTCAGGGTCAACGTTATATTCCCAACCTTTTTTATTTAATAATTCAAGCAACGGCAATAGAAGCCCGACATGCATTCTTTTGGTTCTTCTATTATAGAGTTTTTTAATTCCGTCCCAGTGACCTTTTTTAACTCTAGGGTCAAATTCATTACCTGCCTTAAATGAGAACCTATCCTGTATGTCCAGTTCTTGGTATACCTCAGAACAAAGAACCTTCATCCAAGTTTCATCTAATTTAGTAATGTTAACCAGTTCACTCATAATAATCCTTTAGGAATTTTCATACTCTATAAAATCATACGCAAGTTTCATAAGTTTATTTATAGGCAAATTTATTTCCATAATTGGCCAAGGTAAACTCCCTTGTTTTGCCGCGTAGTATCTATGGTGACCGTCTAAAACAAATCTATCTTCGGATATTAAAATAGGTGTTTTATCATCAGATTCATTATATGAGTTGATAATTTTATCAACTTTGTTTTGGTCAAAATCGGTTTGTGTCGGCTGAATATCATCCCAATTAGATTCTAATGATTCTGAAAACCCTATTTCTAACCGTTCTACAAATTTTTTGAAACTTGGGTAATGTAATTGTGGCATATTGCTCCTACTCACACAAAAAGCTGGCCAAGAAGGTTTCTTGGATAATAAATATTCTTTAAGTAACTTCATAATTAATCTTCTTATTAGTATAAATAATAATCAATTATAATCAATTATAGTTATTTATACCAAGGAAATAAAATGGTTGAACAAAAGAATAACGCAAGATCTAATAATTACCAATTCGTTGTAGGTGACAACCAAGAGGTTTCGTTTAACGTACAATCTACGAACGTTGCGGACATAATGTTAGGTACTACGACCCTTTCATCTAGAAACAAAGACGTTTATGTCCCTTCTAATAAAATGGATAAAGAAACAGTAAACATACAAGTCTTATGTAGTGAAGATTTAGGGGAATGGATTTGGTTCTATAAATGGATCCTTAAATGCAAGAATTCTATTAACTTTGAAGAAAAAACTAGAGCTTCGGAAATAATGGCTTTAGATTCAGGGAACGCGGTCACAGCAAGGTTCAGGTACTTGGATTCATTTCCAACTTCATTAACAGGTTTACAATACACCACAATTGGGAATTCAGAATACCTAGTTTTTGATGTAGTTTTGCGTTATAATGACTTTTCTATAACCGATAAAGACGGTAATGAAATTGATGAACTTTGGAATGGTGAATTAGATGAAAGATAAGGCGGCTGAAGAAAGTTTAACCGAAATTATTGATGGTCTAAAAGAAAAATTAGACCAATATAAAAAGCAAGCAAGTAAAGATTTAGAAATTGATGATATTGACCTAGATAGTTCTGTTTTGGTTACGCCCAAACTGATGGTAAAATATAATGACGCATTTACTGATGAGTCGTTAGCACTAAAAGATTTTTATGGTTTTAGAAGAAAAGTTGAGCTTGAACGTTGGAAATATTGGTCCGGAAAACAAACGGATAAATATTATGCAAAGAATGGTATCGTTCACGAAAAAATTCTCAAAGGTGACATTGAAAAGTACCTAAAAGCTGATGAAAAAATGGCTTTAGTGGATGAACTTATTTCAATACAAAAAGCGATAGCTGAATACTTAGAACGTTGTATAAAAGAACTACAGTCCAGGAATTTTCATTGCAAAGTAGCTGCGGACTGGAGGAAATTTACTTCAGGGGGATAAAATGTTCAATAAAATAACAAAAATAAAATTTGAATATGAAGATTTAAAAGCAATAACGTTTTTATTTTTTATTGTTGTAATTGCTACTGTGGTTTCATGTAACCAAAAACAAGAACCGTTAAAAGGTACTGAAAATTGGGTCGGGGAGCGCGTGGAAGTAACTACATATTTTTATGTCAACCAACAAAGACTTGATATGGCGTATAAGAAATTAGTTGATCCTGATGACAAATTGTCTAAGAAAGGGTTTGCTATTTGGCACCAAGGAATTCCTGAATGCGAGATACATATGAAAAGAATAGAATACAAAAATGATAAAGATGCTATACAAACGCTTGGCCATGAAATGTTGCATTGCTTAAAAGGTACTTGGCACGCTGAAATAACGTTTTAATATATCCTTATAACTAATCGTTATTATACTTATTGAAATATATGAGTATAATAGGGGTTGTTGAATACGTTGTTTACCTAAAAGGAACTCATTATGACTAAAGTGAAATGTAAACACGTTGTACGAGTAGTAGAAGATGCAACAGCAAAAATTATTAAAAAAATTGTTGTCGATAACTATATGCAAGCTTGTCGATTAGAAAACCGTTTCAATGACGCAATCGACTGTTGCAAGTATTCAGTAGAAATGGAAGCAATAAAATAATGAAACAATTAACAATATTAGAATTAATATTTTCTTTGTACGTTTTGACTGTTGTTTCTGCTTTAATGATTTCCATTTCTATGCAAATGAAACTACTTCCAGCGGTAATAAAATCTTTGGTTTGGTTCCTTTATGTACCATATGTCATATTCTTTAAAAAAGGGGGTTGAACTTTACTCTCCTTTGAAATTTTAGTATCATTACCTTGTTGAATTAAATTTTTATTGATGAAAAGGTGTTTATATAATGAAACTTTTTGACGAAAAAAGAACCCTTCTTTCCAACGTAGAAAATAAAAGTAAAATGCGGATTGAAGCATCATCCAAGATGTTTGAAATCCTCAGTTCTAAAATCTACAAATATAAACCAGCTGCCATAGTACGTGAACTTTCTTCAAACTGTTATGATTCGCATGTTGAAGCTGGTATTCCAGAAAAACCTTTCACTGTAGTATTACCAAGTAAAATGCACAGTTACGTAGAATTTATTGACTATGGTACTGGTATGTCACATGAAGATGTTGTAAACATTTTCACGGTTTATGGTGTTTCCACTAAGAATAATTCAAACAGTGCAATTGGTGCATTTGGTATGGGCGCTAAAACGCCTTTTGCATACGCCAAATCATTTATTGTTGAAACCGTTAAAGATGGTATCAAACGTTTCTATAATCTATATCTTGATGAATCAAGTGAGCCTTCTTACTCATTACAAGCCGAAGTAGAAACTGATGAAGGGAATGGAACAAAAATTAAAATTCCAGTTCGCGAAGAACATTACCACAAATTTGTTTCTGAAGCCGAATTTATTCTTTCATTTTTTGAAGTTCGTCCTGAAATAAACTATGCAGGGAATTTTGAATTTGTGGTTTCTGAAGAAAAAGTTAAAGAATTTTACGAACAAGGGTTCATGCGGTTAAATATTGAACGAAGTGAATCTGAATTGTATAACTCATACCGTGATATCTACGCAGTTATGGGACCAGTTTGCTACCCCATTGATTTTTCTGATATCGGTATTAGTTCATACGAAATTTCTAGAAAACTTCCTGGACTTAAAAATGATTTGTTTAGCGGTAATGATACCATTTTTATTCAGTTTGAAATAGGTGAATTAGAAGTTAATGCTTCACGTGAAGCACTTTCTATTGACCAAGATTCAAATTCCAAAACTGTAGAAAATATCAGTAATAAAGTGAAAGAAATTAATGATCGGTTATTAAAAGAATTTGAAGATCATATTTCAAATGCTTCTAACCGAGTAGAAATGTTATCTAACCTTTATGAATATAATAAGTCAATTTTTGAATACCGTGGAAATTGGAAATTTGAAATTGCTTTACAAAGTGTTTATTATAAGGAAAAAACGCTTCAGTCCCATTTAAAAGGAACGCTTTTGGGTCGCAATATCAATGTATATTCTTGTGAAGTACCTAAATCAAGAAAACGCTTTAATTCTAGAAATAACTTGTTACCAAGGTTTTTGTTTGATAATTACGGTAACAAAAGAAACTTTTTCGTTATTTTTGAAGATGCAGAAACTCATTTAACGACTGAATCATGGATGGGTTTTTATGCTAACGAAATTGAATATAACCTAAGAAACCAAGATTTATTGGTAAAGTTTAAAGGTAAAAAATCTGATTTAAAACTAGAGCGTTTGGCTAAATTGTTACCAGTTTTTGAACCCGAAGATTTTAACGTTATTACTTTGTCAGAAATCCTTTCTGAACGGAAACGTATCATGCGGGAACGTCGGGTTTCTAGCGATGTAGATTCTATTACAAATAGACCCAAAACTGAATTTAAGGCAAAAGGGTTAATTGCTAGAAATGAACCTTATACTAATTATTACCATAAAGGCAAGAAAGATATTAAAATAAAAATTCGTGAATCTAGAAATCAGGTTCGTAAGCCAGAATCAGAAAAAAGTATTTTGTATTTTTATCTGGAAAATGACTCTGGTGTATTACCTAAAAACCTTGGTATCAAATTGATTTCATTTTACCACAAATTCTTCACAAACACTTCTTACAAAGAATTTGTGTTAGTTTATAAAAACAAAATGAACGCAAAGCGAATTGAAGCTTCAGGTATCCAAAGTTTTAATGGTTTAATTAAAAAGATTGTTTCTGATAGAAAATTTTTAAGGTTCTTAAAAATATATGATATTTTAAGGAATTCAGAAAATTATAAAATAGATATTTTTGAATATAAAATTGGAACTCATCGAGAAAATGAATTAAAAGAATTCATTAAGAAAGAAGTTCTTGAGGAAGGCTTGGTTAGAATCTATTACAAATATGATTTTTTAGAAAATGAACTTGTTAATAAACTGGGTGAAAATGTTGTTGAACTGTTGTTCCAATTAAGGGAAAACTTCTATGATATTTCTACAATTCTTGCTGTTTCACCTTTATTTAATACCGTTTACTTTGATAACCTTTTAGGCGAAATTAGTGACCCTAAAACTGAAAATAATAATAACATCGAGGATGATTTTCCTATGTTAAAATATGTTCCTCAACACAATTTAACCTTTCAAGACAAGGTTGATGTTTCGAAATATATTCATTCGTACTTTGAATAGGTTAAAATTTAACCTTTACTTATAACCAATATTTTATTATCATAATGGCGTGAGTTAATCACGCCAACCTTTAAAATCAGGAGATTATATTATGGCAGTTCAGTGTTTGAACCAAATTGAAAAACGTGCAATTTACGATTCATTTAAAGATGGTGCTTCTAAGCGTTCACTCGCTAAAAAGTATGAAGTATCTGATAAAACGATCAAACGCGTGATTGATGAAATTGAATCTGAAAGTGAAACTACGGTTGTAGGTACAAATGAACCTGAACCACAAGAACAAACTGAAACGGTCGAAGAAAAAACCGTTGATTCAAGTTTAGAAGGCGTTCATTTCAACTTTACTTTGTGTTCTGATTCAATTTCAATTACTCATATGCTAAACGGTGAAATGGTCTCTCATAACATCGATGAGAACCATGAAAAGTTTGAATGGGCATACGGGTTGATTATGGAATCTCGCGGCTCCCAGGAGTCTTTGCGGGAGGTTGTGGAGGAAGTTTCTACTAAAGTTAAACTGGAAACATTGACATTCGGGCGTTTAAAAGTAGAACCTGAAATTGGGGAAATGACTTATACCTTTGATGACGGGTATGTTCACCAATTCCACGGTCGTTTATTGGAACGGGTTGTAGATTCAGTTGTAAGCGGTAATGAATCCAAACTTAACAGCCTTGTAAACTTTAGTAAACTGTTGATGGAAAACCCATCTAATCGATCGGTTAATGAACTTTATAACTTCCTTGACCATAACTGTATTCAAATTGATGAAGAAGGTATGGTTATTGCATTTAAGAAAGTCCGTGAAAACTTTACTGACGTTCACAGCGGAAAATTTGATAACTCTATCGGTAGTAAACCGCGAGTTAACCGAAACCAAGTAGATGAAGACTCACAAGTAACTTGTTCATACGGGTTACATGTTTGCGCCAGTTCATACCTTAGTTCATTCGGTGGCACTAAAACAGTTAAAGTTAAAGTTCATCCGAAAGACTTTGTTGCTATCCCAAGGGATTATAAAAACGCAAAGGCTCGTGTTTGTGGTTATGAAGTTATTGATGAAGTTACTAACTGGTAACCCAAGACAAATGGGGTGGGTAATTTAACTCACCTCAAATTCACCTGAGGTAAGAAATAATGAAACAAGAAAGAGATATTTTAAGTGAAATTGATAATATTATTGAGACCGAACGGAAACAAGGTAATATTGTAGACCAAACTGAAGTTGGTGATATTATCAAACAATTAGAAAAATTAAGTTATAACGAATTAAAGTTAATTGAAGTTCGTTTAATTAACCTTAAAAACAGTAAGAAGCCTGACGTTAAAAAAGGTCAAGATGAACCACCAACGTTTAGTTTATAATTATTTTTAAATTATTTTCAAAAAAAGGTTTACTTTTATTTTTAACTGATTTAATATGATCTTCACGGTTTAGGGAATTTTAAATTTCAAATTACCTAAATAATAATAGATTCAAAATTTTTAGGATTAACGGAATTCAATTATGTTATCATTACGATTAGAAAAAGCGACAAAAGGGTATCAGCATAAATCTGCTGAGACGGGTTCGTTTTATTCTAAATCTGATAGTAATAATATTGAACCGAAAAACGGGCTTTTTGAAGTAGGGGTTTGGGATTAAACTCCAAAAGATAAAAATCTTACTTCAAAAAGCCCAGCCTAAAAAGCTGGGTTTTTTATTACATATAGAAAATTTGAATTACAATAAAGAAATTTAATTTACGAATCAAGTTTCCTTATTATAGTTTAAAAATGTTCTTTAACAAATTGGGTTCTAGACAGTGGTGGTAGTGGCAGAGTGGTTATGCCCTCGGTTGTGATCCGAGATCACGTGGGTTCAAATCCCATCTACCACCCCAAAGTCTTACTTGTACTCCCATCGTCTAGTGGTCTAGGACACTTGCCTTTCACGCAGGGAACAGGGGTTCAAATCCCCTTGGGAGTACAAGTAAGATTTAAAAGGCGGAGTGGACTGGAGTTGGTTCCAGCTCAGGCTCATAACCTGAATGACGTAGGTTCGAATCCTACCTCCGCAACCAGTTTGTAGTGGTATAGCTCAGCGGTAGAGCAAACTCTTGATAAGGGTTAGGTCGCTGGTTCAAATCCAGCTACCACTACCAAATTTAAAAGGACGTGCGGCAAAGTTGGTGAGTTGCGGCAGACTGTAAATCTGTTACCTCAGGTTAAGAAGGTTCGAATCCTTCCACGTCCACCAGTTTCGAAAGCGCCACACTAGCGTGATTAGACTTCATCATCTACGTGATGTATGGTGCATACCAAGATAAAGTAACCTGAAGTAGTGTTCCGGTGAAATTGAAAGGAAGATAAGGTTCAAGTCCTTAACTGATGCTGAAGAATTTTAAACTCCGTGTAATATCAGTCTGGTCAGATGGCTCGATTTGGAATCGAGAGGTCGTAGGTTCAAATCCTACCACGGAGACCAATTTTGGTTATATGCTTATAACTAATAGTTATTATACGCAAGCCATAATTTTTAGTATAATATTTGCGTTGGTTGGGAAGATCAACGTTAATTAACTAAAATTGAAGGAAATCTATATTATGGCTATTAAACCATTATCTGAAAAACCAGTTGCTTCAAAACAAGAAATTGATTTATCTGGTCCAGATGGAAACGCTTTTGTTTTGTTTGGTTATGCTAAAAATTATGCAAAACAATTAGGTTTAGACGGTAATAAAATCGTTGAAGAAATGAAAAGCGGTGACTACGAAAATTTGTTAAATGTTTTTGATAGTTATTTCGGTGAGTTTGTAACTCTTTATCGCTAATAGAATTTTGTGAGCCGAATATTCGGCTCACTTTTTTACTGGAGTATGGGACTGCTAGGTGTGGTCGCTGGCCTGTCACGTCAGATGTTCAGAGGGGTTCGAATCCCCTATACTCCGCCATTTTTGGGGAATTAGCTCAGCGGTAGAGCGACTGCCTGTTAAGCAGTTGGCCATTGGTTCGAATCCAATATTCCCCGCCAATTTTGGGTCGGTAGCCAAGTCAGGTGAAGGCAATGCACTTTTAATGCATGGATCGAAGGTTCAAATCCTTCTCGACCCACCAATTTTGGGGCTGGTTCTTGGTGACGGAAGATGGTTTGCAACCATTTGAGGAGGGTTCGATTCCCTCTAGCTCCACCAAATACAGATTATTTTGTACTGGCGCAATACATGAGTTCTTTCCTAGGTTTTTTAAAAAGGCTCCGGCTTCCGCTGGCTAATAGGTTGAATGCGGGGCGTCAGTACAAAATAATTTTAATTGCCGACATAGCTCAACTGGGAGAGCAGCGCCTTTGTAACGCGCATGTTGGGAGTTCGAATCTCTCTGTCGGTACCAATTTATTGTTAGGTATTTAATTATGTTTGGTGGTAAGAATATAGGGGATTAGCCAAGCGGTCGAAGGCAACGGACTTTGATTCCGTTATTCAAGGGTTCGAATCCCTTATCCCCTCCCAATTTTGAAAGGAGATATATTATGGTTCGGTTTTATCCAAGGGAACTAGAAGTTTGGAAATCTAAGTTTGATTTTTCTGGAGATACAACCTTAGTTAATAGAACACTAAAACCATATAAAGAATTTTATGATAGAGCTGAATTGATAAAATTTTTGAGGGAGAATGGTCCCAAATTAGATAATTCTAAATACCCTTTAGAGTTTAATTCAATAAATCACCATTACTATGGTTATTGCCATGTCGTAAAACAAATCGGTGTTCTCGGTTGGATGATTGAGAAATAGGGTAAAGTTTTAATTAATGCGTGTGTAAACTCAGTTGGTAGAGTTCCGTCCTTCCAAGTCGGTGGTCGCAGGTTCGAATCCTGTCACACGCTCAATTTAAGGAAAGTTGGCAGAGCGGTCTATTGCACTCGACTGCTAATCGAGAGTCCTTCGGGGCACGTGGGTTCGAATCCCACACTTTCCGCCAATTCGGAAGGTCGCAAGGCTGGCGTGCTTATCGGTCTTGAAAACCGTGATGCTGAGTGAGTAGCTCGGCGTATGGGTTCGATCCCCATACCTTCCTCCAATTTTATTAGTAAGGGTTTGTTATGTATAATTTGATTAAAGGTGAAAATTTTGATATTAAAGTTTGGAACAAAGATGTTCCAATGGAATCAGGTGTATTTGACCAAGTAAGAAACCTTGCTAAATTACAAGGCGTTCAGGCTGTCTCATTAATGCCAGATGCTCATGTTGGCAAAGGGTCAACCGTAGGGTCAGTCATCGTAACTAAAAACGTTATAATTCCTGCTACAGTAGGTGTTGACATCGGTTGCGGTATGAATGCAATCCGGTTATCTTTAAAAGCTTCTGATTTACCTGAATCACTTACTCAAGTAAGGAACGAAGTAGAAAAAATGGTTCCAGTTGGTTTTGACCAACATTCTGACCAACGTACTGGAATTAGTGCTCACAGAAATACTCGTTCAATGCTTAATCGTTATATGAGCAAATTAGAACTTGGGTTTAATGAAATTACTAACAAACACGAAGATATTAGCAAAATGTCTAAAAACTTACCACAAAAAGTTCTTCAACAAATCGGGACTTTGGGTGGTGGTAACCATTTCATTGAATTATGTATTGATGAAAACCAAGATGTTTGGGTAATGCTTCATTCAGGTTCTCGTGGTGTAGGTAACGCAATTGGTCGTTACTTTATTGAAAAAGCTAAAGAAGAAATTTTAAAATCAGGGTTACAAGTACCAGAAAAAGATTTATCTTATTTATCCCATGGTACAGATTTGTATCGTGATTATATTGATTCTGTTGGTTGGGCGCAAGAGTACGCTAAAACTAACCGCAAAGCAATGATGGAATTGGTTCTTACTGCTTTGAAAAGATATTTACCGAATTTCATTGTTACGAAAGAAGCGATTAATTGTCACCACAACTATATTTCTAAAGAAGTTCATATGTCTGAAGAAGTATATGTTACCCGTAAAGGTGCAGTTTCAGCGCAAGCTGGTGAATTAGGAATTATTCCTGGTTCTATGGGTGCTAAATCGTATATCGTTCGTGGTAAAGGTAACGTTGATTCATTTTGTTCTTGTTCACATGGCGCTGGTCGTGTAATGTCAAGAAGTAAAGCTAAGAAAATGATTTCTATTGAGGATCATTTAAAAGCAACTGATGGCGTTGATTGTCGTAAAGATAAAGGTGTATTAGATGAATCACCTTTAGCGTATAAAGATATTGACGCAGTAATGAGTTCACAAGATGACTTGGTTGAGGTAGTTCATACTCTTAAACAAGTTATGTGTGTAAAAGGTTAATTGCATGGTTGGCTGAGCGTTTTAGGCGTCGGATTGCAAATCCGAATTACGGGGGTTAGAATCCCTCACCATGTTCCAACTAATTAAGGTTGTTTGTTATGAGTGAATTTAAAGTTGAAGAAATGGTTTGTGGTTGTGGTCGGCAAGGTAGATATATTGACCCGTCCAATGGAAAGTCTTCTTGTAATAAAAATAAACGTTGCCCAACGTACGAGCAACTAGAAAAAACAAACAAGGAACTGTACCATGACATCCTTATGTTGTTGGAAGCTTCAAATGATGTAACAACATTCAGAGAATCTACTAAACCTTACAACAAAGCTAATTTTGTGATTGAAGAATTAACTTCAAAATATGATTTTAATAAAAGGTTTTAATGGGGACTTAGCTCAGCAGGTAGAGCACTAGATTGAAGATCTGGGTGTCACTGGTTCAATTCCAGTAGTCCTCACCAAATAATGCGGGTATGATGGAATGGAAGACATAGGAGACTTAAAATTTCTGGGCGAAAGCCGTGTGGGTTCGAATCCCACTACCCGTACCATTTAGAGGTTTATATTATGATTAAACATTTTGAAAGTAAAACAAGCCATCATAATGACTTTACTTACCCTGAAATCGGTAGTAAAGTAATTCACAAAGTTTACGGTAAAGTTCAAATTTTGTCAGTAGATAAACAAGAACTTGAAGCTACTGTTAGACAAATTGATGGCGACCCAACGCTATTTTTTAGAATTGGGTTGGAAGATTTAGAAAGTTTTTAATACTGACGTAGTCGTGCTAAGCTACGAACTTAGTAAGCGTAAATGGATCTGAAAATGTAGGTTCGAATCCTACCGTCAGTGCCACATTTTAAGGTATTATTCATGTTTCGTAAAATTATTGATAAAGTATTTGCTAAATTAGGTTATGTTAGAAATAGAAAACTTAGTGCCAAATTTTCTTTAGAGTCGGAAGAAGATCTTAAAAACCTACATAATATTGGTTGTGAATCCGAATTAGTTAATGCTATTTCTGAAGAAATTAAGGGTGACCAAACAATTTTAATGAGCCGTGATAACCCTTATGGTTGGAAACTTGAAGAACTATTAGAAAAGGTAAGAAATGAACTTATCAAGAAAAATAGACTTTTGGAAGGTGATACTTGTAAAGTTTCTGACCGTATAGTTAGAAATAACGATTTCATCATTTCTAACCTAAAAGAATGTGTTATCATCCAAAAAGAAACGATGGAAGTTTTAGATACTTTAGGTGAAAACCAAGGTCCTCTGGGTAAACCAAGAGTAGGTAATAGAAATGAAAAATAAAGAACTTTCAGATAAACAAAAACGCCTTTTAAAAGAAGGTTATGAAAAATTGGGTTTAATATCCAAGTTACTTGATAAAGCATTCTTTAATGCTATGTTGAAATCTTAACTTTAGGATTTTTATATTATGGAATTAGTGAAACAAGACTTTTTTAAAATAGATGAAAACGGTAATGAACATGAACTAACTTATTATTTTGGTTTAAAGCAGTGGCAAAGTATTATGGATAAAAATAATATGTACCAAGTTATGCTCTTTGCTGAATATATCTATGATAATACCGTTGAACGGTTTACAAAAAATAGGTTCATTGGTTGTGGTTTAGCGAATGAAGTTATTAAGTTAACAGGCGTTAAAATTTTTAACTATGGTTCTGTTAAGTTAGCTTTATCTAAGTTACTCCTTCAAGAAGAAGATTCTTTTGTAGGAGAAATCCATTTTCAACTTTCAGAAATAATGAAAATGAATAACAATAAATAATTGTAACTTCACGATATAAAGGTTAGAAAATGAAAACATTTAAAGAATTTTTGGTTGAGGGTTCTACTTGGGATTCAATATCTTCAGAACTTAGAAAACATAAAGTTTTTAAAAACGGTATGTTGAGGACACCAAGAACTGATGGGACGTATGGTGTTTTTTACTATCATAAAAAATCAGGACTTTATGGTTTGGTTATTGATGCGGATGATAAAGGCTTTTACTACACTATTTCTAGTGGCAAGTATTATTTACCATACGCTGCTGAATTAGTTTCTTCCAAAGAATTATATATATTTAAAACGAGAAACGCTCCAAAACACGCTGAAAAATACATTTTAGAAAAAATCGGTGGTGAGAACCCAACTTTGAATAGTGATACTGTGTTAGAAAATTCATTTAAAGAATAATAATTTCTATACCTCAGTGGCGGAATTGGTAGACGCGCTAGATTTAGGTTCTAGTCCCGAAAGGGGTGGGAGTTCGATTCTCCCCTGAGGTACCAAATTGAATAGGCGGATAAGAAAATGAGGGTTTTAAAATTAGACAAGGCAGGTACTCCAGAAAAATGGATATCTAGAGAAGATGCGGCTGTTGCGTATGCTAAAGACCAAGTCCTTTGGGAACTTGGTAATTCTGAAGCTATGTTCGGCGGTATGAATAGAAACCTTGGAATTCAAAGCCACATTGATATCGCGCCTATTATTGCATGCGATTCACTAAGTAAATTAAGAGATAAAACAACATTTAGACTTTCTAATGCCGCTTTATTCAAAAGAGACAATTTCCAATGTATGTACTGTGGAAGGCATTTTAATAGAGGTAATTTGACTCGAGACCATATAACTCCAAGAGTACAAGGTGGTCCGGATATTTGGGAAAACGTTATTACTGCTTGTGTGCGTTGTAATACACATAAAGGTGGTAGAACGCCTGAAGAAGCTAATATGGAATTATTAGCTATTCCTTTTGCACCGAACTTATTTGAATTTATGTACCTTAAAAGTCATAAAATATTAGCGGATCAAATGGAATTTCTATCTAGTAAATTTAGTGGTCAGAGGGTTTGGCAGTGAAAAGGGTTAGTTTAGAACTTTTTATTCCAGAAAATTCTAAAGAAAAAGTTATATACAGGACAATGGAAGAAACTGAGTACCCTGAGTTGGGTATTGTGGTTCCAAAAGGGTTTTACACTGATGGAGCTTCAGTACCTAAATTATTCAGGGGAATATTTCCTGATATACACCAATATTTCCCTGCTACTTTATTGCATGATTACCTGATATTTGAGCGCAGAAAGGTCGGTAAAATGACTTCAAAAATCAGGAAAGAAATTGATAAAAAGTTTTACAACCAACTTTTAAAAATTGGTGTTTCTAAAACCCGATCTAAAATAATGTATTTGGGTGTTAGAATATACGCTTTTTTCAATTATAGAAAATAATTTTAGTCCCTTAGCTCAGTTGGTTAGAGCGCAGTCCTTACAAGACTGATGTCTTCCGTTCGAATCGGAAAGGGACTACCAATTTGTGGTAAAGGCTGGTAATACCGCCAGTTCATCCACAGCAGCCGTTCTTAGGACGCTAGGAACCGCTCCACAGCGAAAAGTGGCGTAAAGACCTTTACTTTTATTCAATAAAGTAGTAAGATACTTTTATTGTTTTTAGTAGAGGTCTTTTTGTTATGAGAGTATTATTTTTGCACGGTTATGGGTCAAGTTCAGAAACTGACAAGTTTAAGGCAATCACTTCTAATAAAGTTACCCATAAGTTTTGTCCTTATATTGAGTACAACAAAACCGATTTCCTTTCTTTGTTTACGAAATTATCCCATATTGTTGAAAAATTCAGACCTGATTTAATTATTGGTCATTCTCTAGGTGGGTATTGGGCTAAAGTGATGAGCAACGCTTATCATATTCCATGTATTCTATTGAACCCACAGTTATTTCCAAAGAAAAAGTATGGGTTTCCTAATTTGGATAAATCTGATTTTGAAACTGGGGTTTGGACTTATAGTTACCTTGAATCAGGCGACGACATTATTGATTATGAAAAAACTAAATTAATATTAGAAAATTATACTGACTTAGAAATCTACGAAGGCGGTCACCATAGAATTAAAAACCTAGATTCAATAAATAGTATTATTGAAAAACATTCTAGAATAGACGGGATTTATGATTAAATTTCAAGACTTCATCAACGAAAGATTTGTTAACCTTTTTGGTGATGTAGAAGGAAAAGAAAAATACGTTGACCAAGTTTGGGATATGTTACAATCATCTTATAAACGTTCAGGCGGTATTAAAGGCTCTGGTTTCGGTTCTAAGCAAGAAATGATAGACAAGCTACCGTTATGGAAGCTAGTCCGTAAAGACGGCAAGATTGTTGCTGGTGGACTCTATAAAGACAAACGGGGTCGTAAGCGCGTAGCTTCATTTACTGATGGAACTGAACAAGGCAAAAAATGGTTAGGTAAAGTCGTAGAAGAAGATTTTGAACGTGCTTTCTTTGAAATGTCTAAAGCGGCATTTGGTTCAGCCGTTAAAAATTTGGGTATTGACTTCATGAAGCGTTGGGCTAAAACGCCACAAGAAGTAGAAAAAATTCTTAAAGGAAAGGAAATAGTTTATCCAGTACCGGAAAATGACCCGCATGTTATAAAAGTCCCAGAATTGAAGGAATTTTATTACCAACGTGAACTAGGTGGGAAATTAGAAACCAAAATTATGTTGGGTACAACTGGGAATAAAATAGTTGTAGAACAGTAAATTGGAGATGTAGCTCAGTCGGTCAGAGCACGAAACTCATAATTTCGGGGTCGGTGGTTCAATTCCACTCATCTCCACCAATTTAAGATATAAATATAGTTTATAAGGGTGCTGATATTGGTGTGTCGAGCGGTCTCCAAAACCGTGATCTTAACCGATCTTGGGGGTTCGAATCCCTCCACCTTTGCCAATTTTAAATAGAAGAGGTTTTTATGAAAAAGAATACATTTGTTGGTGGCGGCAATTACAACGAAAAATCATCGATTGGTTTTGATGAATACTGTAGCCGAGTTAAAGGTATGATTGATGGTGGTTTTACTGGCGCTTAATAAAATCACTTTACTTTTAAAAACAATAAGCCTATAATGACCTCATACTAATTTGTTATGAGGTCTTTTGTTATGTTAAACCCTTTCTCTTCAATTATTCTAATAATTATTGGTTTAATCATGATTGCTTTAGGCATGATTTATAGTGAACCAACACCTACTGTCAAAATTTCTCACTCTTCTGGTGAATGTGTCGAAGTTATCAATTATACTAAAGAAACTCGATTTAGTTGTGATAATCTGCCGGAAAAATATGACCACGTTTGGGTCAAGTAATAATGGCTTCCTACCGTATAAAATGTTATTGTGGTTTTGATAAAGAAGTATCAGAAAGGGATTGTTTATTTGATTCCTTAAAAGAAACTCTTACTTGCCCACAATGCATGTACCGTCTTTCAAAATCAGTAGTCAAAAATTCTATTGGTTTTAGAGAAGTTGTACCTTTACTTTCTGTTTCTAAAAAGTTAAAGTGATAACCGTCCCTCAAATACGAGGGATCTTGAAATCTTAGTTATTAGAGGATTATATTATGAAGAACTACAAGAACCTTTACTTTAATGGTCTAGGTTTAGTATCCAACCGCAAAGGAAAATCAACGAAATATTGGGGCGTTTCTAAAGTTCCTAAAAGCCAACGCTATACAATTCGAGTTTTTAATGAATTAGTTGGTCAACCCCAATCAGTTTCCGGTAATTGGTCATCACTAGCCGTTGCCGCTGAAATTTCCGCTTTAATGTATTACCTTCTAACCCGTGGCGTTTTAAAACGGGCTAACAGTCGAGTCCTATACGAAACAAATAACAAAAATTATTTTTTGTTTGAATTTCGTTCAGCAGGTAACTGGGTTATTTCAAAACCAGTAAATACCCTTGTTCAAGATTACCAATCATCTTCTGAAATTCAACAAATCACTTCTGACCAAGTTCATAAAGATTTGATGGAATCGGTTCACTTTGAACAAGAACCTGAAGAACTTCAGCTCCAAGAAAAACTTCCATTACAAGAAGAACAGGTCGACAAAGAACCTGTTGTTGATCAGAAAGAACCTTTAAATGAAATTGTTGATGATGATTCGCCTTCATTAGCTGAAGAAATAGTTGATGATGTTGTTGAAGAAAATGAAGAAGAATTGGTACAACATTCCGAATACCTACCGCATGAAAAAGAAGCGGCTAAAGCTATGTACAATGCTTTGGTTGAGAACGGGGTAGAAGCCAGCGATTCTTTCAAGAAATTCGTAGAGATTGTACATAATACAATCAACTCTTAAATTTTAATTAATGAAAATGGGGTACTTTATTTGTGCCCCAAAATTGAGGTAATTTATGTCTGAAGTTCATAAAGGTATGCAGAATAAAACAATTATCAAGGTTATCAAAAATAAAATTGATGATTGGGTTAAATCCGTTTTAGATCATGGCGAAGAATATGACCTTAATGAAGAAGCAAAATCAGTAACAAAAGCAATTAAAAAAGATTGTATTGTTACAGGCGGTTCTATTGCTTCAATGATAATGGGTGAAAAAATTAATGATTTTGACGTCTACTTAAGAACTAAAGAATCTGCATTATTGGTTGCTAATTTTTACGTAGACATCTTTAATAAGAAAAACCAAGACCAACAAAAAGTAACAGTTAAAGAAGAAACTCTTTCTAACATTTTAGGGGAAGATGAAGAACGTGTTGTTATTTGGGTTGATAGTTCAGGTCAAGCTTCTGAAAGTTATTCCGAAGAACAGGAAGATATTCCTGAAATCGGTGCGGATATTGGATCTGAGGAAATTGAAGAAGAAGAGTTACGTTATCGTCCAGTTTTTTTATCTGAAAATGCCATCACTTTAAGCAACAAAATACAAATCGTAACAAGGTTTTATGGTGAACCCGACCAAATTCACCGGAACTATGATTTTGTGCATGCTATGTGCTATTACGACGCTGGTACAAATAAATTGGTCACTCCTGAAAAAGCATTACGTTCTATGCAATCAAGAACCCTTTATTACGAAGGGAGTCTATACCCTGTATGTTCACTTTTCCGTTGCCGTAAATTCATTAAACGGGGTTGGTCTATTTCAGCTGGTGAAATGCTTAAAATTGTTTTACAAATTAGTGAAATTGATTTAACGATTACTTCTATTTTACGGGAGCAGTTAACTGGTGTAGATGCTTTGTATTTCAACCAACTAATTTCCGCAATTAAACAAAAAGAAGCTCAAGGCGAAGCGATAGATAAAACCTATATCGTTACTGTAATAGACCGTATTTTTAATGACCTGTAAGGATTTATATTATGAAAATTATTGACCATACGCTAGATTTTGAAACAATGGGTACTGACCCAGATAGCATAGTTTTAAGCTGTGCTATCACTTTCCATAGACGTGGTAAAGTCGACTACACGTTCCAAGAGCTAGTAGAGAAAACCCATTATTTTAAGTTTGATATAGAACACCAACAAAAAGAGTTCGGTCGAACGTATAGTGAACGCACGTTAGAGTGGTGGCAAAAACAAGACCCTGAAGTTAGAAAGGCACAATTTACCCCATCTGAGTATGATTTTACGTTGGGTGAATTTATAACAGCATATTACAATTTGTTGGAACAATATGGATCAAATAACCTTTCTATGGCTTTTTGTCGTGGTCAGTCATTTGATTTCCCTATTCTTAAAAATATCCATCAGTCGGTTAGAAATAGTAATCCTGATTTCTTCCCTACTCCATTTTGGCAACAAAGTGATATCCGCTCTATTTTGCGTGGCTTAATGATGGATTTAACAGTAAGAAATATTCCTATGCCTGATGGAACATTAAAAGGGTTTAAAAAACATAATCCAATTCACGATAATGCTAAAGCTATTATGGAAATGCAATGGGCGTATCGGTATGCTGATGGTGAGGAACTTCCAGAATATATTGACCCTGAATCCTTGTAGGGTTTAAAAATAATCTAAATAGAGGTAGGATATTGTTCCTACCTTTTTATTTTAGGAGAAATACGATGCTAAATCTAAACGAATTTAAACAAATAGAAACTGACGTAGCTATGCTTGAAGAAAAAATTGATGAGTCAGTCTATGAAAAAAGTGAGACATTTGAACTGACTGAAAATGAAAACCTAACAACTACATTTAAACTGTACGACGCTGATGACAATTGTATCTTTGAAACTGAAGTTGAAGATTACTACACCGCCGAACAATACCTAAAAGAAAGATTTGACATCAGTGGTGAAGAAGAATAAAATAGATTTTTAATTTTCTTTTTAATCTATTATAATAAATCCTTCTTAAGAATTTCGGAGTTTTAAATGGACAAATATATTGATGGTGTGAGAGTCATCGTAGCTGAAGAACACCATGATTGTGAACACCTACTTGGTAAATTTTTAGATGAAAGTCATTATGACGTTTTAATAGACGAAGATTGTGATTTTTACGCGCCACCAGAAAACACTTTATTCGGTGTAGAAGAAACCTCAGAAGAAAAATGTATTTTCAAACTGCGCAAAGGTTTTTTCAGTATGGAAGAACAACGTGGCGCATATGAAGGGTTACGTGATGCGGCAGTTGCTTCTAACAACCGTGGAATTGCTGCTGGCGACCGTACTGAAATGACGGGCAACCGAGTTTTCGTTACTGAACGTCATTTACGTATTTTAGACATGATGATGAATCCTGCTGGTGCTGTTATTGATGATGCCTTTACGGTAGCTGATGCGGTAGCTGATAAGTCTTGGGGTAATCCTAATTCTAAAAAAGGTGAAGCATGGATTATTCGAGTTGTTGGGGATAACTTTGATTTTGAAAAATGGGCTGAAGAAACAGTAAAATTATCCCCCAGTGAAATGAATAAGAAAGCACGTGAACTTTCAAAAGGCGTTTCTACTACTACATACGCAAATGAAGTTCATTCCGGTATTGCTGGTTGGTTTGACCGTTACCCAAGAATTCCTTTTGGGCGAGCAACTTCTTACACAGCAAACAACCCTGAAAAATTTGCTAAATCTTACCCTTTTCTACAAAAACTTTCGGATGGATTTTCTAAATTTTTGCCTGAACGTTTCGTTAAACAAAAGAAATGTGCCGACTCATTAGACCCTGCTTTTGTCGTACCTGAAACGCCGTTTACTACCCTGACGGTTAATAAAACGTTCCGTACAGCAGCTCACAGGGACGCTGGTGACCTGAAAAAAGGGTTCTCTAACCTTAGCGTGATCACTAATAAAGAAAAGTGTTACACTGGCGGTTATTTAGTTTTACCTGAGTTCCGTGTAGCTGTAAACATTCGTCCTGGTGACTTATTACTTATTAATAACCATGACGGGGTTCATGGTAATACGCCTATTGAAATTGATGATGATGGTGAGCGCGTTTCAGTTGTTTGTTATTTCCGTGAAAATATGTTAGAATTAGGTTCTAAACCATATGAAGATGCAAGAGCCAAATTTGTTGAACAAAGAAGAAATGATAAAAACCACCCAGAGTGGCGTCCATTGTGGAACGGTATTAGTCCAGGAATGTTTGAGACTGATGAATGGTACAAATTTCTTTACAACGAAATTGGTGAAGAAGAATTATTAAAATACCATCCAAGGGCAAAAGGTAGCATTGAAGAATTTGAATCTTGTACTAAAAGAAAGGTACATGGGGATGATGTTTGTAATGGATGTAACAAAATATGTAATGGTCGAGGTGAATAATGTTAATTTGTATACCAACGTATAAGCGCGAAGAAAACCAAAAATGTTATGAACGTATGCCCGACGAAATTAAACGTCGGGTTTTATTGGCTACTCATTCTGATGAAGTAGAAAACCTTAAAAAAGCTAACCCAGAAGCAAATGTTGTGGATATTGGAGTCACTGACGGCATCGCTGACGTGAGACAAAGAATACTTAACTACGCAAAATCACAAAATGAAGAAAAAGTTTTTATAATGGATGATTCTTGCACATTCAAGAAAAGAGTTAAAATGAAACTTACTGAAATGGGCGCTCAAGATTGGGAAGAAATGATTGAAAGGGTTTCAGAAAGGCTAGATGAATACCCTATGGTCGGAATTTCTGACCAAGCCGGAAATAACCGCGTTGAGAAACCGGAATTAGAAAACCAACGTTCATACAGTTGTTATGGTATCAACGTAGAATTTTTTAAAGAAAACGGCATAAGATTTGATGCTATGTATCAAGAAGATAATGATATCAAGTTTTATGAAGATTTTTACGTTATACTGAAATTATTGACTTCAGGGTTTAAGAACTTGGTTATCTATGAATACGCCTTTTCACACGCACACGGCAAAAAGGGCGGTAACAGTGTATTAAGAAGTAATAATACACATAAAAAATCAATAGATTCTTTGAAAACGTTTTTTCCTAAGTTTGTTGATGTCGTAAAGAAGGAAAACCCATCTTGGAAAGCAGGTTTAAATGATGAAGAAAACTTTAGATGGGACGTGAAAATTTCTTGGAAAAAGGCTTTTGAATATGGACAATCTAAAGTAGAAAGCGTTTCTTTATTTTGAGGAAGACTTTATGAAATATGAGAAAAGGTTAGTCGTTGATTTTGATGACACACTATTTTTTACTAAAAACCGTGATTGGGAAAATGCGGAACCCAATTTAGAATTAATAGAAAAGATTAACGGTCTTTATGAAGAAGGCTGGAGAGTAGATATTTTTACTGCTAGAGGTTCAATATCTTGTGACAGTAGGGAACAAGCAAAGGAAAAATACCTTAATGGTATGTTGCGGTTGCTTGAAAAATATAACGTTATGTATCATGAAATATCTTTTGAAAAACCTTTGGCCGCTTATTACATTGATGACAAATCTATCACGCCAGAAGAATTTATTAAGAAAGATTTTAAGCAATTACAAGGCGGTCTATCAGGTAGTGATATTTATACTGATGGTGAACAAGTCCATAAAACAGATGATAACAGCCATAATGTTGTTGAATGGTATAACGCCACGAATAATATATTAAATACGCCTGAGATACATAGGGTTGTTGGTAACACTGTTTCTATGGAGTATATTGAACATAATGAATCTTTTTTTGAATCTAATGTTTATTTTGCGTTAGCGTTAATCCAAGAGTCATTAGATTCAATGAGAAAATTGAAACCGATAAACAATTTAAGGTTTTCTGATTATAAGAAAAGAATTTTAACTAACCACCTTAAACCAGCTTTAGAAAATGATTCACTAAGTAAACAACAAAAAAAGGTTTTGTTGATAACATATGAAAATTTATCCCTTATTGACGTAAATCCATCATTTTCCCATGGCGATTTCGGTATAAAAAATATGCTTTTTAACGAAGACAAGAAGCTTTATTTGATAGACCCAATCCCACAAACATTCGGTTCTTTAGAAATAGATGTTGCGAAATTCATAGCTTCTATGTACATAAATGAATATAATGAGCAACTAATTAATACCTCATTAAAAACCCTTTGTACATTCAATGGTCTAGAGCTGAGTTTAATTAATAAACTAATCAGTTCAGAATTAATGAGAGTCGTGAAATACCACCCTGACCCTGAAAAGATCGTGGAGCTTATATCGAATGTTTATTGATAGGAAATCGTTGTCTGAGAAATTAAATAAAGAGATGGATGAGGTTAAGATAGGTTTTACTTGTTCCACCTTTGATTTATTTCATGCTGGACACGTTGTTATGTTAGAAGAAGCCAAAACTATGTGTGATTACCTTATAGTGGGGCTTCTTTCTGACCCGACAATAGATAGACCAGATTCTAAAAATAAACCTATACAAAGTATGTTTGAGCGATATATTCAAGTTTCTTCTTGTAAATATGTCGACGAAGTTATACCTTTCCAAACTGAACAAGAAATTATCGATATAATTTTAACCATACAACCTGATGTGAGGGTTGTTGGGGAAGAATATAAAGGTGAAAATTTTACTGGAAACGATTTGTGTTTCGTACATTTTAATAAAAGAAGACACTCTTTTTCTTCAACTGATTTAAGAAAAAGAGTTTTTGAAAATGAAAATAAAGGTGAATAAAACTATGTCATTAGAAATTACATTTCCACTGTATAATTATTTTTTAAAGCAAGTGATTGATTGGAACCATGCAGCAAATAACCCACCAGCAACAAAAATGGGCGCTAGAAAACTTCAAATTATGCGCCAAGCTGAATATACTCGCTCTGAAGTTCAAGAAACCATGGACGCAGTATTTGTTCATGATTTAAAAGAAATTGTTGATGGTGTTTGTGACGTTTTCGTTACGGCTGGTTATATGGCACATTTGCAATCACATAAACCCGAAGATGCTGGATTGATGTCCTTCAAACAAGGGTTTTTACCTAAAACCCAAATGGAACTTATTCCTCAGTTGTTTGCACTAAGGGAAGATTGTAACGTATTTGGTAACATTACTCACGAAAAAGTACAAATGTTACTGTTATCATTGGTCTCAGTTTTTCGAACTACGTTTGACATTGAAAAACCCGTTTCTAAAGTAGAAAGTTTTGTACAAGAAGTATTGGATTCTAATAATTCTAAGTTTATACCTTTGCAAGAGTATGAGAAATATAAAGTCCTTCATAATGAATACGTTAATAAGAAGTATGAAGGTAAATTTGAAAACATTGTTCCTGTATACACTAAACTTGGAACCCGTGACGTCGTAGTTTTCCGAGCGGATAATGGCGAAGGTAAAATTCTTAAACCTTCAACGTTCCGTGAACCGAAATTCGACCTTTCATAAATTCCACTTTAAATAAGAAATGAAACGGGGTATATTATTGCCCCGTTCCTTTTAATTCTATACAGGGATTACGAATATGATATATACCTATTACCGCCAGCTTGGTAATAAAATCCTACTTAGATATATTGATGAAGAAGGTGAAACCCATTCCAAAAAAATTGATTTTTATAAACCGAAACTATACTTGAGAAGCGAAAAAGAATGTTCCCATCGTTCAATTTATGGGGAACCGTTGCGTGAAGTCGAATTTCCTGACATTAATGCGGCAAAACAATTTGCTGAAGAACACAAGTATATTCCTGAAATCGGTTTGAACGGCAATTCAAATTATGCAAACCAATTCATTATTGAAGTTTTTGATGGAAAAACGCCTAAGTTTGATATCAATACCTTTAATATCGGTATGTTTGATATCGAGGTTGATGCTGATGAATTTCCTTTACCTGAAGAAGCCAAATATGTGGTTAATGCTTTCTCACTCTACTCTAGTAAGGAAAACAAGTTCTATGCTAGGGCTATACCTCATAAACCTGAAGATAATTGGTCTAAGGATGCTTCAGAAGAGGATGAAATCAAAAAATTAGATATTGATTTCAAACTTTGTCAAGATGAAACTGAATTGTTGATGGAATTTTTGACGTTGGTTTCTTCGGGAGATTACCATATTATTTCAGGATGGAACTCACAAGGCTTTGACGTTCCTTACTTAGTAAACCGTTGCAGTAAAATCGTCGGTGAAAAAACCACAAGGAAAATGCTTTCCCCGTTTAATAAAATTGATGAACGTGAAAGTATTGATAACTACGGCAAAAAGAAAGTCAAATATATTTTGAGCGGTTTGCCTCACCTTGATTTCATGGATTTATATAAGAAACACGTTTTTACACCAAGGGAATCATATAAACTTGATTTCATTGCTTCCGAAGAATTGGGTGAAAATAAAATTGAATATGAAGATACGCTTCATGATTTGTATCGTGAAAACTTTCAGAAGTTTGTAGATTACAATATTCAAGATAGTAATCTAATTAAGCGACTAGATGACAAACTCGGATTATTTCAATTGACGCTTTCTTTGGCTTATATTTCTTTATCTAATTTTGAAGATACAATGGGTACGGTTAAAATTTGGGAACAATTAGTTGCTAAATTTTTGTATCAAAAAGGGAATAAAGTTCCGTTATTCAGGAAAGAAGCGATAACTGATGAACGTGATTTTGAAGGCGCTTTCGTTAAAGAACCTGTTCCTGGGTTTTATAATTGGATAGTGAGCTTTGACTTAAATTCACTTTACCCGCATATCGAACAACAATGGAATATCGGTCCAGAAACGCTAGTTCCTTATGACCAATTACCTAGTGAATTAAAAGAAATCGTTGATAACTATACGTTCAATGATATTTTAGACATGAAAGTTAACATAAAACCGTTATTAGAAAAACATAATTTAACAATGGCGGCAAACTTTGAATTTTACAAGATTGATGAAATGTCATTCTTTTCTGAGATTAAACGTGAGTTGTATAGTGAACGTAAAGTACATAAAAAAGCAATGCTTGGTTATGAACAGAAAAAGGTAGATGCTGAATCAAGTTCAGAACAATTCAAGTATGAATCACTTGAATCTTCAGAAAATTCTATGCAAATGGGATTAAAAATCTTGCTCAACGGAGGCTACGGAGCCCTTGGCAATACGTCTTTTCTTTACTATAAGGTTGAGAATGCTGAAGCGATTACGTTATCCGGTCAATACGTTAACAAGTATGTTTCTCAGAAAATTGAAACGTTCTTACAAAAATTATTTTCTTCAGAAAAACGTTATTGGGTTTACTCTGATACGGATTCAGCGTATCTTACTATTGAAGATTTTGTTAATACGTTAGATGGTTCTAAAGGGGTTGAGTATCTAGTAGAACAAACTGATCGTTTCTGTGAAGATGTTATTTCACCTGAAATTAAAAAGTTGTGTGATGAAATTTGCGAGTACATGAATTGTTATGAACAACGCATGTTCTGGGAACGTGAAGTTATTTCTAATGTAGCTGTTTGGGTTGCTAAGAAAAAATATGTAATGTCGGTTCTTGATTCAGAAGGAACGAAATATTACAAAGAGCCCAAAATTAAAATCATGGGTATGGAGTCCGTAAAATCTTCAACCCCAGGATGGGCTAGGGTGGCTCTTAAAAGTTGCTATAAATCCTGTTTAGGGAAGGATAAGAGTGATTTTTATTCATTGTTGAGTGATATCACTGATTCTTATTACAATAAACAACCAAATGAAATTGCTATTCCAACCAAAGTAAACGGATTAGAAAAATACCATGATCCTGAAAAAATATTCGCTAAGGGTGCACAGGCTCATGTTAAAGCGGCTCTGTTCCATAATTACGTTTTGGAACAACAAGAATATAAACATATCGGCAAAATTAATAGCGGAGATAGTATTAAATACGTTATACTGAAAGAACCGAACCCAACTGGATTCCCTGTTATCGGTTTTGATACTTACCTTCCTAAAGAATTTAATGTTGAGGATTATATTGATAAAGACACTATGTTTGAAAAATCATTTATGTCTGCATTAAGAATATTCCTAAATGCTATTAAATGGGAAGAAGAAGAACAAGTCAGTTTATTTTAATAAAAGGTACATTTCTTTATGTATGAGATATCAGTAAACGTGATGGATCCTAAAAACGTAGAAAACGTCCGGACTTTAGTTCTGGGCGTCCTCTATAAATTACAGGGTCAAGGTCATGATATAGGCAACGAATTCCCTTCCAAAGATAAATATAGGATTAATTTATATTCTGAAAAAGAAGAATCGCTAGAATTAGCGATACAAAAACTTTATGACCATAAACATTCTCCATTAAGAGGTCACGAAAAAGTTAAAAGTTTTGATTTAGAAATAGAAATATTGGAAGATGACGGTTACTTATTGAACTGTTTGTTTGAAGAAGAAAAAATTTTTAATCGTCGCTTAACTAATATGCTTTCTACTTCAGCATTTAACCATGAAAAAGATATTCAGGAATTGGAACAAAAAATAAAATCTATCAATGATTACCTAAGCAATAGCGGTATTATTCATTATAAGAATTTTATGGTACAGTTCATTGAAATGTTGGGTCATAATCAATTATTACCGAACACCGATTACGTTAAAGAACGTATGTTTAATAGTAATGAAAACACGCATTAAGGAACTTTAGTATGTCTCTAGCTGAAAAATTTGCTAAAAACTCAAAATTGAAAGGTAGTGGAACGTTTTCTAAAACATTAGAAAAACCAGTGAAACTATATGACACTGGCGTACCAGCATTAAACCTTGCTTATAGCGGTGACCTATTTGGTGGAACTAAATCAGGCGTTACTTGTATAGCAGGTAAATCAAAATCATTTAAAACGTTATTTGGGTTGATTGCTTGTAAAGCGTATATGGATGAACACCCTGACGCATATATGTTATTTTATGATTCAGAAGGCGGTGCGTCGAAAGAATACTATGAACAAATTGGTATTGATACCGACCGAGTTATTTATCTACCTATCATGAATATTGAGGAACTAAAATTTGATTTAGTTCCTAAACTTGAAGAAATCAAAAAAGAACATGATGAAGCTAAAAAAGAAGAAGATAAACCAAGGTTCATCGTATTCTGTGACTCAATCGGAAACTTAGCATCAATTAAAGAAGTAACTGATGCAATGAATGACAATTCAGCTACTGATATGGGTATCAGAGCTAAAACACTAAAAGCATTATTCCGTATCATGACACCTTATTTCAAGCGTTGTGAAATACAAATGATTGCTATTATGCACACGTATGATGAAATGGCTGCTATGGGTGCACCAAAACAAATTATGAGCGGTGGTTGTGTTACTGAAGGAACCCGTATTATGCTTGAAAACGGGGATTTTGTAGAAATACAAAATATCCAAGAAGGTGACATGGTAATGTCAAAAGAAGGTCCTAGAAAAGTAGACCATATTTGGGATCCTGAAACTCTTGAAGAAGGAAACCCAGAATGCTTGCGTTTAACTTTCGATGATGGATATCAAGTAGAATGTTCCGAGAAACATAGATTCTTAGTTAAAAATGAAAACGGTGATGAAGAATGGGTTATGGCTAAGGATTTAACTGAAGGAATGGACTTAATTTCTATTTAATTTGAATTTTAAACCTCTAGGATAATAAATACTTTATGCGAAGAGTACAAAAGTCCTAGAGGTTTAAATGAATATAGTTTATAAAATAACTTTTTTAGATAGAAAAGAAAATAACATATACCCATATATCTATATAGGTTCTAAATCAAATTGTAATTTTGTTGATGGTAAAATTATAGATAGAAACGGTAATAGTTATTATGGAAGTTCAACTTGGCCAAATTATTATGAAATAGTAAAAAAGGGTAATCTGAAAATTGAATTATTATTTCATTCAGAAAATTATAATGAATGTTTAATGAAAGAAAAAGAATTACATTTAAAAGAAGATGTTGTAGCGAACCCTGAATATTTTAATAAGACAATAGCTTCTATAAGTAATTACTCTGACCCTAGTTATGCAACTTATAAACATACATTATATGGTAAAATAGTTAGGTTGCCTAGAAACCATCCGTTAGTCGAAAACGGTACTTATGTTGGGGTTACAAAAGGGGATACAGTTAAACATTCAGGCAATGGTTCTAGGTTTGGAATGTTTAATTCTTTTTATGGAAAAACGCATAGTGAACAAACTAAACAAAAATTAAGAGAACATAATTTAGGCAAAGTTCATTCTGAAGAATCAAGAAGAAAAATGTCTAAATCTAGGAAAGGTAAAAAGAAGACTAAAGAACACAAAGAAAAGATAGGTAGGAAAGGTATGGTTAATTTTGTTAACGTAAAAACAAAAGAAACCATTAGGGTGTATAGGGAAGAATTTGAGTTGAGGGATGACAAAAAAGATTGGTTGACCCAAGCAAAATATAATTCTATCTATAACAAACCTGAAGAAATTATTTGTGAGTATTGTGGAATGAGCTTATCTCCTGGTAATTATTCTCGGTTTCATGGTAAAAATTGTTCTAAAGTAAAAGTCAGAGAATATAACCCATTCAAAAAATTACTGGAAGGTAAAGGGAAAAACAAAACTATTGAGGAGGTTCTTTATTTCTTTGATGAGATTGTAAATTTTTTAAAAGAAAATAAAAAGCCTGAAAATATGAGTAGTAAAAGGTATTCATTAGAAGTTTTAATACCTTTTACAAAAAATAAATTCGGTGATGTAGAACCCTTTTACGCTGTGATAAAAAGAGTATATAATTCATTTCGAGAAGGGAAAATTGGTGAAGAGACATTTTCATATTTCTATAAATGGAAACAAAAGGTAGATTTTAATGCTATTAAGTAAAATTGAAAAAATTGGTAAGCGTCCTGTTTTCGACATATCCGTTAATGGTTCACAAAATTATGTTTTAGAGAACGGGGTTATAAGTCATAATACCGGACCACTATATTCCTCAGACCAAGTTTTCATCGTTCGCAAGCGCCAAATCAAAGAAGGCAAAGAAATTATTGGTTGGGAATTTATTCTTGATATTGAAAAATCAAGAACGATTCGCGAAAAATCATCAATCCCATTTGAAGTGAAATACGGGGAAGGATTAAATCGTTTTTCTGCTCTACTTGACTTAGCTATTGCTTCGGGTCACGTGATTAAACCTAAGATGGGTTGGTATTCTCGTGCTAACGTAGAAGATGATAAAAATTGGCGTAGAAAAGAAACTTCTTCAGATGAATTTTGGGATCCTATTCTTAATGACCAAACGTTTGTCGATGCCGTTAAAAATATGTATCGTTTGGATGGTGGCGACCCAATTCTACAAAAGAAACTTGATAATTTAGTTCAAGATGAAGATTTTGACCCTGAAACAGGTGAAATCTTCGATAAAGAATAAATAAATCACTTTTAATGAAATGGGCGGTAGGTTAAACTATCGCCCTCTAACTATAATAATGAGCGCGAAGGATGATTAATGGTTTCTTTTGAAGACACTCTGTTTAAATCTCTTTTGTATGATAGCAATTATGTTAGAAAAGTTTTACCGTACCTTGATGATTCATATTTTGACGGTAGCAGAAAAACATTATTCAATATCTACAAAAATTTATTTGATGAGTATAATGAAGTCCCGACCCTTGAAGCAATAGGCGTAGTCTTACAAAAAAGTCCAGTCGGGGAATCTGAATTTGAGGAAATTGCTGAACTACTTACAACATGCCATAAAAATAGAAAAGATTTACCAAATACAGAATTCCTAGTTAAGGAAACTGAAGAGTATTGTAGAGATAAAAAATTATACGATTCAATTTACCAATCCATTTCGATTTTAGAAGATGAAAAGTCAAACAAAAATTCTATACCTGATTTATTAGAAGATGCGTTGTCTATATCGTTTGACACTTCTATTGGTATGGATTTTTTCGAAGATGCGGAAAAGCGATATGAAGCCTATACAGCTGAAGACGCAAGAATTCCTTTTCCACTTAACGCATTAAACCGTTTATCCAATGGCGGTCACAAAAAGAAGTCATTGAGTTGCGTGTTAGCAGGAACAAACACGGGTAAATCTGCTCTTATGTGTTATCTTTGTGGTGAGTTTTTAAGAAGAGGATTAAATGTACTGTATATTTCTTTAGAAATGGCTGAAGAGGATGTTCAAGAACGTATTGAAGCTAACTTACTGAACGTTTCTACTGATGAACTTAAAAAGTTGACTAAAGAACAGTACATGGGTAAAATTAGGAATTTACAAAGTAAAACAAACGGCAAATTTGTTGCTAAAGAATACCCTACCTCGGCTGGTCACGTTGGTCATTTTAGACACTTGATAAAAGAACTGAAACAAAAGAAAAAGTTTGAACCTGATTTCATATTTGTAGATTACATTAATATTTGCGCATCTTATCGTATTAGTGCCCAAGGTAGTAACTCATACAGTTACATTAAGGCGATTGCCGAAGAACTGCGTGGATTGTCTATGGAAATGAATACGCCTATTATGACGGCAACTCAGGTTAATCGAAGCGGTATGGATAAATCACCTGAAATGACTGATACTTCAGATTCATTCGGTTTGCCTATGTCACTTGATTTCTTTATATCATTGTCCCAAAATGAGGTTCACCAAGAAAACGGTCAACAATTAATCAATTGTATAAAAACCCGTTGGGGTAACAAATCAAAAATTAAACCTGAGTTAGTTAATATTGATTGGGATAAAATGCGATATAGTGATATTGATAGCGCAACTTCGGTTGCTTCTAAAGTAGGCAACAATAAGCCTAAAACAAGCAAAGGTTCTAATGAGAGTTCTACTGGCAGTTCATTGAGAGATAAAAAGAAACGTAAAGGTTCTTCAGCAGAATTTCAATGGGAATAGGTTATAAAAACTTGTTCCTTTATAACTAATCGTTATTATACTTTTATCATTTGTTTTATTATAATGAATTCAAGTTAAGGAATTAATCTCAAACCTGAGGAAGTTTATATTATGAAAAACCCGTACCCATTTCTTCTTTCTTTCAAAAAGAAATTTACCCGTGATGCTACTCTTTACAAGAAAGGCGAAGTATCTAAAGAACAACAAATTGGTATGGTTAGTATTGAAGAAGCAGAACGCTATATTGATGTGGTTAATAACCAAAATGAAATGGGTAATCTAGAATATAAAATTGAAGATTATACTATCGTAGAAAAAGAGGAAGCTTAAGATTATGAAAAATAATCTAACCAGTGAAGAAATTGAATTGATTTATGAAGGTACTTGCAGAACCCGTCGTTCCGTTAACGATCAAGGTGAAAAATGTATTTCCTACTTCAAACCAGGACATGGAAATATTACTTCCCCAATTAATGAATTACCTTCAACGGTGTATAATCGTCGATTAAACTTATTAAGGAATTCTGATTAATGGATATTTCCGAGTTGGAAGGGATCACCTTACCAAATTTAGTTAAATTCAAATTTGAAGGTGACCCCGTTTCAGAAGAAACCGCTAAAGATTTTATACTTAAAACTGACCCAAGGCTTTTCTATAAAGAAGAGCTTTCTGGAATCATTAATGAGTTTTTACAGGAAAAATCGGGTTTCACTGAACCTCAAATTGATGCTTGGTTGAGGGATGACTTTTATGAGTTATCTGAACAAGAAAGGTTAAATCAGTTAGTAGATTTATCTGATTACCTAATGTCAGAGTACGGGATAATTGAACTCAAAACTTTAGCCAGTAATTACATTTATTCTAAAGACGAAGAATACGGTGGTTATGGGTTAATAAACCCGAAAGGATTTATATTAGGAGAATTTCATTTAGGTAGTGAACATTCTTTTGACATTTATGACGTTCATGGTGACTTAGTAAAAATTGTATCTAATTTTAACCTAGATTTTAAACTGAGCCTTTACAATGAAGATGAATCTACTTTGTACGGAACTTTTATTTGTTCAGGGGATAGTATTGAGTTTGAACCAAATTTAAATCCAGTTATTGTCGATACTGGTCGAAGTAAAGTTTACAACCAAGTTGATAATTTGGGCGTACCGAGTCCTTGGGTATCAGAAATGTTATATTGGATTCGTACTAGAATTAAAAGAACTTTGGGGATTAGGTTATGAATAATTTTGACTTTGATTTACTTAAAGAAAAAGAACTTATTGTAGTTGAGCATTATGGTTCTTTACCTAGTAACCCAATTAAACGTTTTCTTTGTATGGTTAACAAAAAATACAAAGAAAAATATGTTACCTTGATTAAAGATGAAGAAGTTATTGTTCATGGCGAATACGTATTAATGAACCATAACACAACCTTAAAGTTGATTGAAATCATTGAAAATAGCTTACCAGAAGAACGCTAAAGGTTTTTTATGGGTTATGGTAAGTAACCCTATTATTTTATTTTTATTATTGCTTAAAACATCTATGAGGAACTATTATGATTACTATTGAAGAAGCCATCAAAGAAGCTAATTCTGAAGAACAAACTATGATTGACCCACGTTCTTTAGTGCGTTTGTCCCAGTTCATGACAGTTGAACAAATTGAAGAAGCTGGGTTAGAATTTAATTCAGAAGAAGCAAAACAAAATCACGAACCTAAACCTTTTACGGAAGAAGCTGTTATTCAACAATTAAAAAATGATGTTGAATTTGGTTTTGAAAAGGCATTAAACAAACGCGGAATCTCTGCAAGCCTTATGTTTCAAGTCGTTATGTTCTGGAATTATGTTCTTCAAAATGAATTAAAAGACTTTGATGAAAATAATTATGCTCAATACGGTTTACCGTTGTTCAAACAAACGGCAGTATTATATGGGTTTGAAAATCCTATTGGTGATGATGATGGTGATGAATTTGATTATTCATCAGAAGCTGATTGGTGAAGTTGGTTATGATCCTCTGGGTCAATAAAGAATCGAAGCGAGGGAATAATTTTATTCCCTACCTATCGAAGTGCGGGTGAAAGAACCGTTGCTCTTTAAATTCTTATGCCTTTTATTTGGGCGTTTAAAGAATGTTGTTGACTGTAGGAATAGACTACACGTGGTTGAAAAGACACATTACGAACCTTACTTCGCCACACAATTCTTAAAATAAAGGAAATTTTCGTTTATGAGTAAAAAATCAAAAGCCGAAAAACAAGAAGAAACTAGGGTATTGGCTGGGAAATTAACTTCAAACGTAATTGAAACTTGGGAAACGGTTGGTGCATCATTAACTGAAGCGCCTATTAAGTATGATCCTGAACTTGACATGGTTGCAGTGATTTACCCAAACAAAATTAATTTATTTTTTAATCGTGATGATTCAGGATTCAAAGAACCATATCCTTGTTGGTTTGAGGAATCATTAGAAATTCCAAGATAAAGAAAAGGGACTTCTTAAAGTCCCTTTTTTATTACCAGTTTATACCTTAATGAACCTGCATCATATATTCTAAGAAACCCATTCTTCCTCATATTTTGGTATTCAGTTAAAGATTCATCGTATTTATCTAATTTTTCTTCTAATTTATGTTTCATGAATTTATTTCGTGAATGTCGTTTACCATCATAATAAAAGTAATTAGGGTTCGTCATTCCGTTATATTCAAACCCATTTTTCTCATACATTATTCCATTACCGTAGTCTAATGACACATAAGTATGTATAATTGATGGATTATGTTTTCTTATAAAAGATTTAAGCAACTTTCCGAAGCCACCTACGCAATTCAGCGAGGCATACCTAATAATTTCGTATTCGTCCTTACAGGAAGGATTTAACCCTAAAACGGATACGAGCTTACCTTCATAAATTAAACCATAATAATATTTTGCGTCACGTGAACCTTGAATATGTGTTTTTTCTAAAAATGGAAAATATTCTTCTTTTGTTAATTTAACAACTGAACATTTTCTAGCATAATATCGTTCATTTGATTTACCACACATATGTAATATTTTAGATTTAATCACTTCAGGTTTTTGTTCCCACCAATCTTCATACACATGGATAATTCTATATCCTTTATCTAAAACCTCAAGGGATTTATTTTGATGGTAATTCCTATCACCTTTCATTTCAAACGAATGCCAAAACATGCCGTTAAATTCTATAACGATTTTATGTTCAGGTATAATGATATCACATTCTTTGGGTGAAATTAATGAACGGTCATTTGGAATGTAATCAATATTGTTTTCTTCTAGAAATTTTCTAACTTCCATTTCTTTTGATGAAACAGAATAAGAATTTTTCCTATCTATACCTAAAGCAATCATTGCTTGTAAAACAGTTCTATGAGAACCAACTCCAATTACTTCAGCAATTTTCCTAGAACATTGATACTTTTCGTATAATTCTAACAATAATTGTTTATTTGTTAATGCTTCTATAATTTCATCAGTAAAATGTATTTTAGAATAATTGTCATGCCCGTATCGTTCTTGGTTTGTTTCAATAACTTTTTGGAGTATATCCTTAGACTGAAGTGGGCGTTCAACACCATGATTTTGTAAACAAGTACCTTTTGATTTATCTAATATTTCAGGTGATTGTAATACATGGTTAACACCATATTTTTCAAGAACAGTTTCGGTGGATTTTTCTTTAGTAGATTCTAATTGAAATACGTTATCAACACCATATCTTTCATTTACGGAATCTACTCTATTTTGTTTAACTTGTTCACTTGAACGATAATCTTCTACACCATATTTTTCTTTTGAAGTTTGTTTAACTTTTTCTTTAAACTCATTAGAAGTAAAAACGTGTTCAGAACCATAACGTTCTTTATTTGTTTGTTTAATCTTTTCTTTAATAGAATCATCTTTCATATGGTGACCACCATATTTTTCTGATGAAATTTTTCTAGCATTTTCTGATGAACATTTAACTGAACAGAATTTAGCAAAACCGCCTTTTTTATAATAAGGGGATTGTTTATCTATTCCCTTTGGTAAAATATTACCGCATGAGCATTTTGGAATTGAATTTATTTCATACAAAACGCAATATAATCTTTGAACCAAAGGTACGTTATTATATTGTTCATCTAAGAAAGAAGTTTTGATCAATAATTCTTTAACAAAATTTGTATGTTTACTGGAACGAATTTCCCTTCCATTAGGGTAATTATTTTCAATGATATATTCTTTCAAGTTCATATTATAATTCTGGTTCTTTATAAGATCATTCAATTATACCTTAATTTATTGGTGTTTTATAGGCATAAAAAAGAGGAGCCAAAAGGCTCCTCAAGTTAGCTATGAATTATTATTGTTATAATTCAGATTAGCCTTTAAGGTTAGTTACCGCGAATTTACGGAAGTATTGGTTTTCACCTTGACCTAAACCTTTACCAGCTTTAGCAGAACCGTTAGCTTGGGTTTCAACGAAAGGATTCGCCTTAATACCGTAACGAGTCTGGAAACCGATACGTGGCTGGAAGCTATCTTCCGCAGTAGCACGTACCATTTCTAGTGGAACGTATGGGCACCAGTATACGCCAGCATCCCAAGCGTTTTGACCTTTATAACCCAATGTGATATAATCACGAGTTGCATAAGGGTCAACGTGAACTTGATAACGACCAAGCAAGATACCTGCAAAGGTGTTAGAAGTAACGTCAACGTTCAAGCGAGAAGCCAACTCAGGGTTGTAATCCAATACGCCAGCCATGTTCAATGCAGAAGCAACGTTAGCTGAACAGATTACGCGGTTTGCTTTACCACGACGAGTTGAAATTGCGATTGCGTTAGCTTCAAGTTCAAGTTGGAACATAAGCCCTTTGAACTTCTCAACCAACCAACGACCGTCAGAGTCAGCAGAAAGGTCAAACATACCTGGAGTTGCAGCATCTTGAGCACCAATTTGTGCTGAAGTGTTGATTGTACGTAACAACTCACGGTCTTGTTCCGCTACAATTTCAGTAGAAAGAACGTTAGCCAATTCACTTTCAGCGTCCAAGTTGTGGATTTGCTTCAAGTCGTGACGCAGTTCGTGGGTGAAAGAAGCTTTCAATTTACGTGCTTTAGTTGAAACGTCAGTACGCTCAATTGAGAACGTCATTTCTTGCCAAGGATCGCCAGCTGTTGTACCAAGTTCTTCAGCTGCATTAGTTGACATACCAGTACCAGTAGAAGTACCTTCTGAAGGATCGCCTGTACCGAAGAAATCAGCAGGGAAACCTGAAGTATCACCAGCTTGAGTTCCAGCACCAGAGTGCGCAGTATTCGCTTCGTCGTGTAATGCTTCAGCGCCAGTTTGTGAAGTATAACGAGCACGCATAGCGAAGATTGAACCAGTTGGTCCAGATAGTGGTTGAACGCCAGCTAAATCAAAAGCCATAAGCTGAGGACCAGCACGACGAACCATACGGATCAATACTGGATCCCAGTTTGAAACACCACCAGTTTGAGTAGAATGCTCAGAAGATTCGTTCATGCCTTGCATAAATTTGATCTGATTCGTAAGCATTGACTCAGTTACGTATTTTTTGTGACTTTCACCGATCTGAGGGAACTTTTCGCTCTCAATCAGCTCATTCACTTTTTCAGTAATCATATTATCCATTTTAAAACCTCTTGAATGAGAATTAATTAACCGTTATTAATTATTTATATAAATTGAAATTTAAACTCGAGACATTACGCTGTCTAACCAAGAATTAGTTGGTTGATTCTGATTATTTTGCTCATTAAGCGTGTTATCTGAATCTTCTTTACTATTTTCTTGACCAGGAGCTAAAGACTCTTTTAAATCTTCCAATGCGCCTTTATACTGTGACTCATCAATGAATTTAACTTTAGAAGCCATTTCCTGAAGTTTTTCACGTTTAGTCTCAGTCATGTCCTCAGAAACGGTTTCAAATACTTTAGAGCGTTTAGACTCAGTAATTGTCGCTTCCAATTCAGTTTGCTTGTCTAATAGCTTATCAATTTTCTGATTAGCTTCAGCAAGATTTTGATTTGCTTTATCCAATTCATTTTCTGAACCATGAGGAACTTGAACGTTGAATTGTTCAGCAATACTACCTAAACCACCAAGGAAACTTTCAGCAAGTTTAACCTTGATACCGTTGTCGACAGCCAGTTTGTTTTCAGACATAAACTCTGAAGCGGCATGATCAACATATTTACCAATTTGAGGAATAACTTCTTCGTTAATATATTGTTCCGTTTTGTCTTCCATCTCGGTAACAACATATTCTGAATAGTTTTCGGCCAATGCTGAATACTTATCTTCAGCCTTAGCTTCCTCTTCAGTTCTAATTTCTTCTCGGGCTTCAGAAATCTGATTTTCCAAGACCTTAGAAACCTTCGTTTTAAAGTCTTCACTGATTTCAACGCCATCGAAGATTTTCATTAGATCTTCGTTCATTTTCTTGACCTCGCTTTATGAAAATAACTCATATAAACTATATTTATATGTACTATAAATTAAAATTATTTACTGTATGGAACTTAGAATAGTTTCTTTATTCTTTTTAATTGATCTTTCTATCTTTTTAAATAAATTTTCAACGCTTTTAGAAGAAGAAACGGTTCTTATATCGTATAATCTAAACCCTTTCCACTCAGCCACTAATTTATCAGCCAAACGCATACCAGAAATATGAGTTTCACCTTTTTCATGACCATATATTTCTAAAGTAGCAAATTTTCCACTTTGACCAATTAGATTAATTTTCATTAAATCTGAATGAAATTCCCCATCCTTTACTTTTACTTTTATTCCATCTTGATCAAATATTTTTGGGAATAATTTCATAGCTTCTTTTTTTGCTGATGAAAATAGTTCATTTTTATTATTGCGAAAATCAAATGTTCCTGTTGGGGATTCATTCAGAAATTCTTTAAACGTTTTCATTGTTTATAAAAACCTCTTTGCTGATTCATTTGCAAGTTTTTTAATTTTTGCTAATGTTAAACCACTTGCATCATGATTTCTATGACCTTTTACACTACCGCTAATTGAAGTTTTTTCAATTCCATTGACCACACCCCTACTATTGAATGTTAATTTGAATCTAAAAGAAACATCGACATCATCTAATGGAAATCCGTCACTACTAGAACCTCTGAATGTAGCTCTCGCATCAATAGTGGCTGAATCAGAATGAATATTTAATTGGGAACTAATATAGCTTGTTGTTAACCTACCATTGCCAGAATTTAAACTCCAACTTAACATTTTTGCTATTTTAGAATATCCTTTTTCAAGTACTTTTAGATTAGCAATTTCTTGTGGAATTCTACCATTCAAATCATAAGTCTTATTAAAGAACTCAGGATTTTTTAAAAATTCTGGGAAATTTGATTCATTCAAAAATTCTTTAAACGTTTTCATTATTTTAAACCTATATGTTACCACTGTTTAAATACATAATCATCTTTACTTAAATACCAATTTTCGGTGTTGCCGTTTTCTAATTCTACAGCAACTTCATAATTGTATCTATCTTCTCTTTCTATATCCTTTACGATCACGACAATAGGTTTTTCGAAAGAATCAGGATTATCTACTTCAGCAGCCAAATAGCTTTTTCCTTTTCTTAATGAAGGCGGATTCATCCAACCTTCATCATTCATGTCTTCATTTAAAAAATCTTTGAATGTTTTCATTTCTTAAGTCCTTTAACATAATCTTCTAATTTCTGAAGGAATATTCCTTCATCAAATTGATGAACAGGTTCTTGACCTTCTTTCTGAACCCAAATACCTGATTCAGTAAGCATCCATTGCTTTGATTCGTTAATAGCGTTAACATAAGCATCAGGAGCTGAAGGGTTGTCAACACAATCGGTTGCTGTGAACATTAAATCATCTTGAACGTATTTAGTACCGTTTCTTTCTTTAAGTGACCCTAAAGCACGAGTTGAAACGCCAAGGTTAAACCCGCCTTCTAATAAACCTTTAACGATTTCACCTTTTGGCGTATTTAAAACCAATGCTTTACCGTAGACGTCATTGCCTTGCCATTCTAATTCCTTAATAAGGATAGCCGCTTGGCTAGGATCAGCAAAAGGATATTCTGGGTGGTTTAATTCACCCAAAGCTCTACGTCTACTAACATAATCTCTGTCATAACGGTCAATAGCTTTTTCCATAACTGAACGTTCATAGAAACGACCATTACCGTTTTTGATTTCTGATTGTGCAAAGATACCCTCAATGAAAACTTGTTTACCGCTTTCGGTGTTTTCAGTAAGCATCTCAACTTTATCAGATGATTCTACTAATAGATTGTACATTTTATTTTTATCCATTTTTATAGCCCCATAGAACTACGTTTCTTCAGAGCCTTTTTTCTTTTGTACTGTGATCTTTTCTTAGCACCTGAACCCTTTGAACGCTTAGTTCTTACTGCCTTTCTAATAGAACGTTTTTTAGAAGATTTTTCTGAACCAGACATAGGAACACAAGAAGTTCCTTTAGAGTTTAATTTAAACCCTTTTTTACATTTAACTCTTTTGGTCTTTTTACCTTTTGAGTTAACTCTGGTTACTTTACGCGCTTCTTCAATTTGGTCAGACATAATATTTACCTCCAGTGAGGATTATTCTTCGTCTTTATCTTTTTCTTCATCATCAGAATCTGAATATTTTTCATCATCAAGGTCTTCTTCGTCATCTTCTTCAGGTTCTTTTTCTTCAGAAACGAAGCTGTAACCAGTAAGGATTTCAGATTCACGTTCATTAATTTTATAACCAACTGATTCTTTTAGTTTATCTTTAATACCATTGATAACTTCGTTAGAGTTACCTTCTTTTAATTTTGTGTACAAGTCTTTCATTTTAAAAACCTCTAGTTAAATTTATTCCTTTAATTTATTTATTAAAGAAAAATATTAAAATCTTCCTGGTTCTTCTTTAGGCTGATATTGTTCAATATTTTTCTCTTCTTTAATTTCTTTATCCATTTCCTTCATTTGTTCTTCATTTTGTTTAAATATTTCACGGCGAACGTAATTGTGGGAAATATATTTACCAGTATATTGGTCTAATTCTCTAGCTAAATTTAAACGTTCTTGAAGGATTTCGTTTCTAGTCGCTTCTTCTAAATACAAATCATGTGAATAGTTAAAAACGATTTTGTCTTTAATATCATCAAATTCCTTTGACGTCATTATTTTAGTAAGAATACATTCGGTTCTTAATAAATCCAAGAACACTTCATTAAAGCGGGTTCTAACTCTAGAAACAAATTTACTAAACTTCAACTCATCCCTAGTAATTTCAGTTGTTCTGCCGCCCATAAATGTGGATTCAGGTTCTAATCTAGAAACAGGTAAATTAAGTGACTTATAAACTTTTTTCTGGAAATAGACAATATCTTCAATATCACCTAAGTTTTGACCACCAGGAAGCGTAGTAACTTCAGTTCCTTTACCGTTAGAATCACGAGGCAACCAAAAGTCCTCTTGCATCGTATAAAAGGCTTTTCCATCCTTGAACGTACCCTTTTCAGGGTCAAATTGCATTTTGTTCCTGTAGGATGTTTGGAGCTTCTTAAGATATGCTTGTCCTTTAGACTTTTGAAGTTTAGAAGTATCAACATAAAAAACACGACGTTCAGGTGCGCGAGTAATACGGTAAATTAAAAGCGCATTTTCCATCATTCGTAATTGGTTAACAGGCTTAACTGCTTTATGCAAATAAGAAACCGCGTAACCTGTTTTATCATCAGTCATTCCAGTAGTAACGTAAACAACTGCATCAGGGTTTAATTCTACTGCTTCAATATATTGGTTTCTATCAGTTTTCTTATTCTTTTTATTTGTACCAACGTTTTCATTATAGATAATTTTTTCTATAATTCCAGTAATTGCTTTAGTTTGTCTATCATATTCAGTTTGTTTAACCTTAGATACAAATCTAGGGTCTAACTGAACAACTTTCAAAATACCGTCTTTGGGTCTACTTTTGTCTATAACTTTTTGGTAAGTTGCGCGACCATCTATGTAAAAATCACGTGCTTTTTTGTAAATAGTTTTCTTTAATTCCATTACTCGGGTTATTTTATCCCAAGCATCATAAATTTTATTTCTTACATTTTCAGAAAGGTCATCTTCTAATCCCGTTAAATCCATAGAAACAGGTTCTTCATTTTCATGGAAAGAAACCATTTCGTTAATAATGTCATCAATAGCTAAATCAACCAATTCATAATTAGCTATTTCCCTGTAGTCTTCAATTAATGCCGCTTGGTCAGAATATTTTGGGTCAAAGTTTAGGAAGTTTTGGTAGTATCCCTCAGAAAACTCAATAGCACCATCATCATTTTCGTCTGCTATCTGATTGGTCTGAATCCTTTCTTCATCAGGATTATCAAACTTAAATTTTTCTAGAAAATCACCAAATACACTCATCAATAGATTCCTTTTTGAAAATACAAATCGAGGGAATTAACTTCCCTCGAATATATTTATATCATAATAATTAGGTTGAGTTACCGTTATCAATGTCAGAATAAGCAAACGTTGTTGAGAACGTTTCAATCTGGTCATTAGAGTCTTGGGCTAACTCAATAGGCGTAATGATTTGTGGCCAAGCGTATAACATAGCAACCGATTTAACGCGGTTGTCATTATTATCTAATTGGTGAACTTCCACTGTACCGAACATTTCTTCCGGTGCAGTTAACCCAGTATTAGAATTATACGCATTAATGGCGTTTTGCCAACGTTCCAACGCATTTTGAATAGCGAAATCAGTATCGTTATAAAATGTTGCTTCCCAATCTTCAAAAGTACGATCACCAGGAAGTTTTAATTGACGACCACGGAAACCGACTTCTTTAACGCCTAGATTAGATCCAGGAATTTGCGAAGCTTGTACTAAGAAAGCCGTTTTTCTGATTTCTTCTTGCGTTGCCGCGAAAGCAGGAAAATCAATTACAACCTCGAAGCGGTTGGGACTAGCCCCACCGCCTTTAAGGTTAGAAAGAAAATTCTGAATACTCATTAGAACGATTCCCCTTCAATTTCTTCAAAACTAACTCCAGCGCCAACGGCAGTGAAGTTAAGGCGAATATTGTTAATTGAACGTGCTGGGTCAATCATAATATCACCAACAAATTCAAAATTATCAATAACTTGTTCGGTGTTATTAGTATCATCAGCGACTACTTTGAAACGACGAATACCTCTACGCCCTTGAACGCCACCTAAGTAACGATCACTTGAGTTCTTAAATGAAGAACGCGTGATTTGGTCGTTAAATTCAAATAACTGATAACGAGCCGCACGAGCAATAGATTTCTTGACAACTATAAACAAGTTACGAACGTTTACCCTACTGAAAGCAGAAGGACGTTTTAGCATTGTTTTATCACCAAATAAAACTTTACCTTCACCTTCAAAATCAACAATTGAATTGATATTGTATTTATATAACTCATTCCTTGTTGTTTCGTCAGGATTCCAGGCAAGTTCAATAGCGTTAAGCAATTGTCCACGATTTAGTCCAGCGAATGAGAACCAAGGTTCGTTTCTAGCGAACGTTCTAGCTTCAAGACCAGCTGTATCAGAATCACAAGGAATCCATACGTTAGTATCATTGTACTTATCGTAAACTTTTTTCCAGTTATCTGAACCGAACGCATAAGAAGTATTTTTATTAATTGTAGAGTTAAAATAATCTTTAACATCTTCCAATGCACTTGCATTATTTAAAACGTCAGACAATTCTGGAGCAAAGTGAGTTTTACAATCTTGGCGTTGGTCGCATAAATCAATTAATGATGCAACTGATGTTGCAGGCATGACTGAAGCAAATGCGCTAATGAAATCAAGTTTTTCTTTATTAGAAAGGACTTGAATTGCTGTATCAAAGTCGGCAGCAGTAGAATCATTTCCATCTACACCACCAGAAAATGAAGCTTCAAAAACGCCTTCACTACCAGTTTCATCTAACAAGACAGCAGAAAAATCACCAAGGTAAATGTATTCTGATTGCTCCATCAATACTTTTTCGATGAAAGCTGAAGTTCCATCAGGTTTTTTACTTCCTTGAACGTTAGTCATTAATTCATAACTTTCAAGAATTGCGCCTTTTGAACCAGAAATCAATCCACCTTCGTCTACCACAACTAAGTTGAATTCACCTTCTTCTGGTACATATTGAAATTCACCAGCATAAGCCCAGTTGTCATAATCAAAATTATCAGCAACTGATACTTTTAATGAATTACCTAATGCCCCAGGATATTTAGCAATAAACGCCTTTCCTGTTGTATCAGTAGTTTCTAATTCACTTTCATTTTTAATTAAAACACCTGTGCCTGAAGAATCAGCGTTTTTTGCAACTAAATCATCAATAGCACGAACCACAAATAATGGGTTTGCGTATTTAAGATAATTTGCTGCTGATAAGAAAAACTGTGATACTTCATTATTAGGGCGACCAAACTTTTGTAAAAGTTCTTTTTCATCAGTCGTAATTCTAATCGCCTTGTTCACAGGTCCCCAACGAAATAGACCCACCATTGCAGAAGCAGAACTATTCTGTCCTGCAACGTACAGGCTTCTATCACGTTCAAATGTTTGTACATTTGGACTGCTCATTTATAACACCTCTCTAAATGTAGGATAAAAATTACCGTTTTATTTATTTATTAAACGTTAATCTTAAAATTCTCCGAACGTTGGATCTTCAATTATTCTGTAACCAACATCTGGATCAACATCTTCACCTAATTCCATAAACGAATCACCATCAAATAAACTTCTACCGTCATCTATAATACCGAACGGCATTAATTCTTCTTCTCTTTCTTTTTTCGCTTGGTCAACTAATGAACTTCTGACATTAACATCAGTTAATTCTTTAAAGAATTCTGAGTTAGATAACCAAGCAAACATAACCAAAGGCATAACTAAATCATCATGAGCACCCTCAGCCGCAGCATACGAACCGCCTTTAGGCACAAAATCACCTAATTCATCAACTATGTTCATATGGTTAGGGTTAAATCTTCCTCGCTCAATCATTGTTTTAAGGTTTGCACACCCAATACGCTTGACGGACTTAGACATTTTCACGCCTATTCTACCATCAACTCTAAACGTTGGTGATTGCTGACCTTTTTCAGCAACGGTAAAGATAACATTTTCGTATTCTAAATCGTGGTATAAATCGCTACTGACTTGATGACCTGTACTTTCGTTTTCTATAAGTACCCAAGCCGCATTATATTCACCAGCCACGTTATAAATTAATTCAGGTAATATAAGGCTTGATAACTTATTGTCGTGATACACACAAACAACTTCATACGGGTCTACAGATATATCTACAACTATCACTCCGTGGTAATCACCACCAACGCCTTCTGAACAGTCCACTAAGCAGACATATTCATGACCCTCTATAGGTTTATGATATATGAATAACTTCCCTTCATTTAGCTCTTCAAGAGGTTCCTTAGTAATTAACTGCTCTAAGTAATTACCGGAAATAAGTGAGTTTGTGCTTCCACGGAAATGGCATTCGTGTTCTTGACGGAACTGTTCAGGTGAAGTGTTATTGATCGTTTCTTCTTTCCACGCCTGATCACGTCCAGGAACCATATCCCAAGTAACAAGTTTTTGAGCGTATGAGTTTTTACCAGCTTCAGATTCTTGCCAAAGTTTATAGAACATTCCACGAGTACCGTTCGGTGTAGAAGTCACGATAACTTTAGAATTTTTACCAGAAGCAATTGTTGGATAGGTAGACTCATAGAAAGCCATATCATTGGGAATAAATGCCGCTTCATCAATATAAAGTAATGCAATAGATTTACCACGAATTGAACTTGATGAAGAAGCCGCTGAAAAGGCTTTAGAATTATTACTGAATACAACACTTTGTTTGTTGTAAACTTTAACTCCAGGTTGCAAAAAACAAGGAATTGATTCGTAAGATAATTGGACACGCTCAAGGATTTCTTGTGCTTGTGATGATTTGTTGGCTAATATTGCAGAAGTTTTAGCTTCTGAAAATATACTAAACCATAACAAATATGATGCCGTGGTCTGGGTTTTACCTGTTTGGCGCGATTGCATTGAAATAATGAATCGGTTGTTTTGGTACAAATCAAGTAAGTCTTCTTGGAAATCCCAAAGGTCAAATGGTATGATACCATCATCAATAGATATAATTTTTACATATTTTCTAGTAAAATAAACAACGTCTAAAGCACATTTAATCCATTCCAGTTTTTGCTTAACTGTAAATTTCTTTTCGTTCTTTTTTATGCCGTGACGAAGTAACCCTTCTTTATTTTGGTACCACCAATGTTCAGGAACTTCTTCAAAATTCCAATCATCAACAGTAATACCCATCGTATCCTTTCTTAGGAATTTCTTTACAAGACCTTTATTTTCGTCATAAAATTCTTTTAAGTTTGGAAATGGACAAACATTTTCAAACTCATAAATTTTATTCGTTATAGTTGTATCATTACTTGTATCAATCTTCCTGATTTTCATTATTTGGTTCTTCTTTTTTATTATCTAGTTCTTCAAGTTCACGTTCTAGATCATCAATTTCTTTTTTATCAGAGTTGTAGTAATGGTTATTGACTTGGGTATAATTAGATTGACCTTCACCACCTTCATCTAATTTATCTTTCAACGTTTTATGTAAATTAATAAGTTCTTTTGAAATATTAGACGAATTATTCATCAACTGCCCAGCAACTTCTAATGCTCTTGGGTGTTCACTTAACATAGCCAATTTTAATGCTTGTTCTATAGCAAAGTTAGTTCTACCCATTAACCCGTATAAATTAGAACGTGCGTTCTTATAATCTTCAAGCAAATCCGCTTGTGAAGAAATTGCTGTAGAATCTTTATTATCATAAGTTACTGGTGTTATTTCAATATTATCGAATACTGAACCTTCTTGTTCCTGAACTTCTGTATTAGAATTATCCCCAGGAACTTCTTTTTCCAGTAACTCAGTTAATTGTTTTTCAAAATTAGAATTTGGCATTATTCAGTTATCACCTGTTGTTCATCAGTCAATTCAACTTTGGGGTCTAATTCAAAATAATTGACATTAACTTGTTTAATAACTTTTTGGTTTCTGGTTGCTCTATACAACCAACCTTTTAACGTAATACTAAACGATGATTCTATAATTTGAGGGTCTTCAAATTCCCCTTCATAATTATTTTCTAATGAGGAATCATCTAACGTAACTATAACCGAAGAACTTGAATTTAAATCGTTGTTATCTTTGACAACAACTTCTATTTCAGGGTCTATTGCTGTTAATATTTGTTCAACAATTTGTAAATTATCTTCAAGGTATTTTGTTTTCGCTCTAACTTCAAATTGGAAATTATAAGGAATTCTATTATATTGGAAATCTGAACTACCATCAGTTTCTCTATTGAAACTGTTACTAGATAACTTATTGTTTCTATTAGTCATCCTAGAATCGTCACGTTCCCAACCTGTTAATAAGAAAGCCATTCTAGGTAAATTCATATTATACCCAAGGTCATCCCGACCGCTTCTATCAACTTCATTGGCTTCGTTATTCTTTTGTTTACCAGAATACTGGATAGGTACTTTAATCACTTTACCGTTATGGCGTTTTATTTTTATGTCATTGAATATTGACCCAATAATCCCAGTATAGATCCATATTGTTTTATGGTAAGAATATTTTTCTAATAACATCACTTAACTCCGAACGGGTTGTTTGGGTCAAATTCTAAATATTCATTAGATTCAAAATCATCATTATCACCGCCTGATGATTCAGTATCATTTTCAGAATCATAAATTTCCATTTCAACTAAGTAATCTTCAATATCATAACCGATTGTATCAATATCTTCATGAGAATAATCAAACGCAACTACTTTAAGTTCATAAACGTAGTTTTTTCCTTTTTCGAAAAATTCAGATTCTTCTTCACAATATTTTAATTCTAATAACGAATTGGTTACTGGGATATAAAGTAAATCGCCAGCTTGGGGTTTATCAATATTGGGAAACTTTTCTCCGAATACTTTCTTAGATACAACATAAGAAGCAGTATCCTGAAACTCATGTGCAAAGAAAGTCATTCCTTCCATTCCACCAAACCCATCAACGCTTACTGGATACATTGGTAATCTTTCAAAATGTTCATAATAAGCAGAAGAATCTTCATTGTATAAAAAATCAATATTATCTTGTGAACGACGGATGTAAAAAACCTCAAGACCCATATTGAATATTGTTTCATCAACTAGGTCTTGAATTAGGTTTTGTTCATTACTTGCGTTGTAATGATTAAAATGCTTATTAGTTACACTCATTATAATTTTTATTTATAGAAACCATAAGTATTATTTATACTGGGTTATACTACCATTAATAGTTTTTTCTGAATACGTTACAGCCCCAACATAAGCAATAACGATAGAAGAAAAGAAACCTATAAGAGCAATGAATATCCCATTAAACTCTGAAGCGGCTTTTGCTTGTTCAATATCAACAAGGTACGCTCCAGCTAAAAAAATAATTGAAATTAGCATCAAAAACCCGAATGAAGCTAATGCTAACCTTCTTCTAATTTTCCATTTTCTACGATCCCTTTCAAATTCAGCTTGTTCTTTTTCTTTTTCAAAGGTATCCATTTTTATTTCCCAAAAATTGATTCCAACTAATTAATTCAGGTGATTTTACTTTTGGCCATAGACCATAACCAAAGAAATTAAATTGTTTGTATTTCATGATTCCTATTGGTGTTATACCTTCTCTTTCTTCAGGTTCTAACCTTAAAAAAGTTCTTGCGTCACAAAAAGGTTCAAGAACTTTTTGATCATTAAATTTAAAACCTGAATCATACATAACCATATATTCAGTAACAAATCTAGGGACAATAAAATCATAAATATCAAACAATAATTCTTTTATATTACCCATATTTTACCCCACGATAAATGAAAGAGGTTCGCTATATTTTTCTTCAAGTTCAACTTCTAATTGTTCTATTTCTTCTACTGCTTCATCATATATTTGTTGACCGTTTAATTCGACGCCACCGAGAAGTTGAACACCGCTCATTTTCTTCATGTTGTTCCCCCACTGCTTCTTAATTAAAGCAGTCGTATACTTCTTCAGCCATACCTCATTAAACATGCTAGGGGCATTTTGTGGGTCTAATAAGCGGATAACTTTAAACCCTAAAGGATAATCAACACCAAGTTCACCTAAAGAAGAAGCTGAATTAATATAAATTCTGTTTTGGTGTCTAACAAAATTATATGAACTTGCACCTGATAACATGTCAGAAACAGAATTGTAATTAAACATTTTCATAAAATAATCTGAAGAATCAAATGGAGTAAAATTACTTAATTCTTGCATTGCTACTTGATACTGATATGAAAATAAGCTATTGTGAGCAACAATTTCATTAATAGGCATAATATCGGTTACAACTAAAATATTATCCGGTAATGACATATAACCGTTATCGATATCTTCTTGAGTTATTTTGTAACTAACCCATTCTTCTACTGAACCGTCATAGTGTTCTTCGGTATATTTTTGTAGAGCATCATCAATTCTGTCCTGAATTTGTTCTTCAGCGACATTAATATTAATGACTGGTTTACCCAATTGTCTTAGGCAATATTCTTTTAATTTTTCTCTACTATTAACAGACATCTTATTTTACCTTTTCAAAATGCGGTGCATCAATAAAAGGCTTTTCACCTTTCTTTTTCTTGAATTGTTTGTACTGGTTAACGTCCCTTTCAGGATCATTTATAAAACGCAACTTTTTCCAACAACCACCCCACCTCATTTCAAGGTTAGGGTATTTTTCCTCTCTTAATCTTTCTTGCGCCTTTTTAAATGCTTCTACAATAGGAAAATAATAACGATAATCCCAAACAGCTTTACCATCAACATAAGCAAAAACGTCTACTGCCAATCCATCTAAGTGTTTAGATTT